>ENA-OZKV01000717-OZKV01000717.1-human-gut-metagenome-genome-assembly--contig:-NODE-717-length-17388-cov-4.543068_pt1 | contig 17388 bp, 18 predicted proteins | sample MGYA00244829_ERZ653770 | MGnify/ENA primary metagenome ERZ653770 (study PRJEB26926, sample SAMN06165244) | human gut metagenome | biome: ENVO:00009003; feature: ENVO:2100002; material: ENVO:00002003... | reverse complement strand
TTAATTCATACTATTCTTATATGTTTTGTATGATAAAGTATAATGATTATAATGTCAACGATAAATGTAATTTTTTCATTGTATTTACATTTCTTTCATTTTGAGGTAAAAAAAGACCGATACAAAAAAGTATCAGTCCTTTGTTTTTATAAGTTTAATTAACCGTCAATTTCAGTAACGTTACCAGCACCTACAGTGTGTCCACCTTCACGGATAGAGAACTTAGTACCAGTTTCGATAGCGATTGGAGCGATCAATTCAACGTTCATAACAACGTTGTCACCAGGCATTACCATGTCAGTTCCTTCTGGCAATGTGATTACACCTGTAACGTCAGTTGTACGGAAGTAGAATTGAGGACGGTAGTTAGAAACGAATGGAGTGTGACGTCCACCTTCTTCTTTTGTTAAAACATAAACTTGTGCTTTAAATTTAGTGTGAGGGTGTACACTTCCAGGTTTAGCTAATACTTGTCCACGTTGGATTTGGTCACGTGCAATACCACGTAACAATGCACCAATGTTGTCACCTGCTTCAGCAACGTCTAATTGTTTGTGGAACATTTCCAAACCAGTTAATACTGTTTTTTGAGTGTCTTTGATACCAACGATTTCAACTTCGTCATTTAAGTGAGCTTGACCACGTTCAACACGTCCTGTAGCTACTGTACCACGACCAGAAATTGTCATAACGTCTTCGACTGCCATCAAGAATGGTTTATCCATTTCACGAGCTGGATCTGGAATCCAAGTATCAACAGCATTCATCAATTCGTAGATTGATTCTTCGTATTTAGGATCTCCTTCAAGAGCTTTTAAAGCTGATCCACGGATAACTGGAGTTTCGTCTCCGTCGAATCCGTATTCGTTTAATAATTCACGAACTTCCATTTCTACTAAGTCGATTAATTCTTCATCATCAACCATATCGCATTTGTTTAAGTAAACAACGATATATTTAACACCTACCTGACGTGCTAACAAGATGTGTTCACGTGTTTGAGGCATAGGTCCATCAGATGCAGCAACTACTAAGATTGCTCCGTCCATCTGAGCAGCACCAGTGATCATGTTTTTTACATAATCGGCGTGGCCTGGACAGTCAACGTGTGCATAGTGACGTTTTTCTGTTTGGTATTCAACGTGTGCAGTGTTGATAGTGATTCCACGTTCTTTTTCTTCTGGAGCACCATCGATTTGGTCATAAGCTTCAGCTTTAGCCATACCTTTTTTAGCTAATACTGTTGTAATAGCTGCTGTTAATGTTGTTTTACCGTGGTCAACGTGACCGATAGTACCAATATTAACGTGAGTTTTACTTCTGTCAAATTTTTCCTTAGCCATTTATAATTTCCTCCTAAATGCTAACATATTTCATACAATAAATATTGTATTTCAGAACCAAACGAAAATCAACTAGTTTTCGTTTGAATTCTCTTTAATAATTTTTTCTGCAATACTCTTTGGAACTTCTGAGTAGTGGTCGAACTTCATAGAGTAGTTTCCACGTCCCTGAGTAAAGCTACGTAAGTCTGTAACATATCCGAACATTTCTGATAATGGAACATGTGCACGAACGATAATGGCATTTCCACGTTCTTCCTGTTCAGTGATTTGTCCACGACGACTTGAAATGTCACCCATAACGCTACCTAAGTATTCACTTGGTGCAGTTACTTCTACGAACATGATTGGTTCTAGAATAGCAGGTTTACATTTCTTTCCGGCTTCTTTCAATGCCATACTAGCGGCAATCTTATAAGCCATTTCACTAGAGTCGACATCGTGGTATGATCCATCAAATAATGTAGCTTTGATATCGATTACTGGATAACCTGCAACCATACCATTTTCCAATGCTGCTTCCAAACCTTCTTGAGTTGGTTTGATATATTCTCTAGGTACGCTACCACCAACGATAGCATCAACAAATTCAAATCCTTTTCCTTCGTTTGGTTCGAATTTGATCCATACGTGACCATATTGTCCACGACCACCTGACTGACGGATATATTTTCCTTCACAATCAGCAGCCTGACGAATTGTTTCACGGTAAGCAACTTGTGGTTGTCCAACATTTGCTTCAACTTTAAATTCACGACGTAAACGGTCAACAATGATATCCAAGTGAAGTTCACCTACACCGGCAATAATTGTTTGTCCTGTTTCTTCGTTTGTATATGTTTTGAAAGTAGGGTCTTCTTCTGCAAGTTTTGCAAGAGCCAATCCCATTTTGTCTTGGTCAGCTTTAGTTTTTGGTTCCAAAGACAATTCGATTACTGGTTCAGGGAATTCCATAGATTCAAGGATGATTGGGTGATCTTCATCACACAATGTATCACCTGTTGTAGTAACCTTTAAACCAACAGCAGCAGCGATATCACCTGAATAAACTTCAGTGATTTCTTTACGTGCATTGGCATGCATCTGAACGATACGTCCGAAACGTTCTTTTTTATCTTTAGTTGAGTTTAATACATAGCTTCCTGCTTTTGCAGTACCTGAATAAACACGGAAGAAAGATAATTTTCCAACGAATGGGTCTGTAGCGATTTTAAATGCTAATGCTGAGAATGGTTGATCATCACCAGGGTGACGAACATCTGGTTCTCCATCTAATGTAGTACCTTTAATTGAAGGTACATCTAATGGACTTGGTAAGTAATCTACTACTGCATCCAATACTAATTGAACACCTTTGTTCTTATATGCAGATCCACATAATACTGGGAAGAAGTCACCATTACATACAGCAATACGTAATACACGTTTGATTTCTTCGATTGAAGGTTCTTCACCTTCTAATACTTGCATCATGAAATCTTCATCATAATCTGCTAAATAATCTAATAATTTAGCACGGTACTCTTCCATAAGATCTACCATATCTTCTGGAACTGGGATTTCAGTGATTACACGACCATAATCTCCACTAAATTCGTAAGCTTTTCTCTTGATGATATCAATGATAGCTTCGAAGTCTGATTCAGCACCGATTGGTAACTGAATTGGACAAGATTTAGCTCCTAAACGATCGATGATTGTATTGCATGACATTAAGAAGTCAGCACCTGTAGCATCCATTTTGTTACAGAATACAATACGTGGAACGTTATATTCAGTAGCTTGACGCCAAACTGTTTCAGTCTGAGGTTCTACACCTGCTTTGGCATCTAATACTGTTACGGCACCATCTAATACACGTAAACTACGTTCAACTTCTACTGTGAAGTCTACGTGGCCTGGTGTATCGATGATATTGATACGGCATTCTTTACCAGTTCCGTCTGTCTTTCTCCAGTGAGCTGTTGTAGCAGCAGAAGTGATAGTGATACCACGTTCTTGTTCTTGCTCCATCCAGTCCATTGTACTAGCTCCATCGTGTGTTTCACCAATCTTGTGGTTTACACCAGAGTAGTAAAGAATACGTTCTGTTGTTGTTGTTTTTCCGGCATCGATGTGAGCCATGATACCGATGTTACGAGTTTCGTGTAAAGCATATTCTCTAGCCATATTTCTTTACTCCTTCTCTTACCAACGGTAGTGAGCATAAGCCTTGTTAGCTTCTGCCATTTTGTGAGTGTCTTCACGTTTTTTAACACTGGCACCAGTTCCATTAGAAGCATCGATAATTTCAGCTGCTAATCTCTGTTCCATTGTTTTTTCGTTACGTAAACGTGCGTAATTTACGATCCAACGAAGTCCTAAAGTCAAACGACGTTCGTCGCTTACTTCAACTGGTACTTGGTAGTTGGCTCCACCTACACGTCTAACTTTCAATTCCAATTGAGGCATAACGTTTTCTAAAGCTTGTTCGAAAACCTCCATTGGTGCTTTTCCTGTTTTTACTTCTACGATTTCAAACGCGTTGTACAAAATAGTTTGTGCAACCCCTTTTTTACCATCAATCATGATTTTGTTGATCAAACGAGTAACCAACTTAGAGTTATAAATTGGGTCGACTAGTACGTCACGTTTCGCAATGTGTCCTTTTCTAGGCATCTAATTTCCTCCTTTCACGATTGATCTATTTCTTAGGTCTTTTTGTTCCGTATAATGAACGAGATTGTTTACGGTCATTTACACCAGCACAGTCCAAAGTTCCACGAACGATGTGGTAACGAACACCTGGTAAGTCTTTAACACGTCCACCACGAATCAATACAACACTGTGTTCCTGTAAGTTGTGTCCGATACCTGGAATGTAAGCTGTAACTTCCATACCATTACTTAAACGAACACGCGCATATTTACGAAGTGCTGAGTTTGGTTTCTTAGGTGTCATAGTACCAACACGAGTACAAACTCCACGTTTTTGTGGACTTGATTGGTTTGTTGGTTTAGACTGCAATGAGTTGTAACCACGGTTCAAAGCTGGAGACTTTGAAACGTTTTGACTGGCCTTACGACCTTTACGAATCAACTGGTTGATTGTAGGCATAAGATCCTCCTTTCAAAATTTTTCAATTTCCAAGCAAACGAAGCCGGGTGGGTCTTGCCCATCCATTAAATATAGGCTCTTTTCAGAACCTATTTTCGCATGCAATATTAAGATACAGTATTCAGCATGATTTGTCAATTCTTTTTTATTGATTTTTTATAAAAAAATTTTATACGCATTCCCCATTCATTAAAGTATAATATAGACAAGAATAGAGGTATGTTTATGAAACACAAAATTGTATTTTTCGACATGGACGGAACACTTTACCAAACCGAAAATGACGTTATTCAAGAAAGCGCATTAGACGCTATACAGACACTAAAAGATAAAGGATATATTGTCTGTGCGGCAACTGGCCGTCCCTTAAATCAAATGAAACTTATATTACAACGCGTTCAATTTGATTATTATGTATTGATCAACGGAAGCTACATTCTAGACAAAGATTTTCAAGAAATCGGAAGCTATCCAATCTTACAAGACAATGTGAATGACTTAGTCAATTTCAGCAAAAAACATGAAACAGGTCTGATGTTTCACTTTGGAGATGCCACATACATTTACAACAACTTTTACCCAATGTATGACTTTTGTAAATACTGCAACGTACTAGATTCACTATTCTACGACCCTAGTCAGTCCTATCATTTAAGGCACAAAGCCTTTAATGCCGTAGTTCTTACTAAAGATAAAAAATTAGTTGACCAATTTATGGAAACTCACCCAAATCTAAGGAACGATTTAATTAACGTTAAAACCGATGGATTCTGCTTCGATATCTTCAATGCTGATAATGATAAATCAAAAGGCATTGAAATGATTCTTGAAAAAACAGGATTCACATGGCAAGATACCATCTGTTTTGGAGATAGCACAAATGATATCCATATGTTAAAGAAAGCCGATATTGGCGTTGCGATGGGAAATGCGAGTGATTTTGTCAAAAGCTACGCAAATTTTGCCACAACATCTACATACGATAACGGTATCTATAATGCAGTCACAAAAATATTAAAAGACGAATAAACATATATAAAAGACATCATCGCAATTAGAATGATGTCTTTTTTAGTATCATAATAGTATCATTTAAGTCCATGCTCATTAAATGAATAGAAAAAAAGCCTTTATCTAAGGACAAAGGCTTTAATTACTTATTAAGCTTAAATTACTTAATTTCTACAGTAGCTCCAGCAGCAACTAATTTTTCTTTAATTGATTCTGCTTCTTCTGGAGATACGTTTTCTTTAATAGCAGCTGGAACACCATCTACTAATTTCTTAGCGTCAACTAATCCTAAACCAGTGATTTCACGTACGGCTTTGATTACAGCAACTTTTGTTCCACCAACATCTGTTAATGTAACAGTTACTTCGCTAGGTCCTGCAGCTTCTTCAGCAGCAGCAGCTGGAGCAGCAACAGCAGCAGCAGCTACTACACCAAATTTTTCTTCGATTGCACTTACTAAGTCGTTTAATTCTAAAATTGTTGCTTCTTCTAAACAAGAAAGAATTTCTTCTTGAGTTAATTTAGCCATTTTATTTTCCTCCTATAATTAATTACGCAGCAGCTTCTTCTGTAGCTGGTGCTTCTTCTGTTTTTACAGATCCGTTTTCTTTAGCTTCTGCCAATGCTTTAACAGTCATAGCAAATTTGATAACTGGAGCATTTAAGCAAGATGCGAATTTAGCCAACATACCTTCTTTGTTAGGTAATGCAGACAATTTTTGGATAGTAGCTTCGTCTACCATAGCTCCATCCACGATACCAGTTTTTAATACCAATGCTTCATGGTTTTTAGCGAATTTAGCTAATACACGAGCAGGAGCAACTGGATCTTTACCAAATGCCAATGCGTTAGGTCCAACTAAAGTTTTTGCGAAATCTTCGTGGCCTAATTTTTCAGCTGCACGACGAGCGATTGCGTTACGGTAAACTTTGAATTCAACGTTTTCTTCACGCAAAGCACGACGAAGTTCTGTTACTTCCTTTACTGATAATCCACGGTATTCTACTAATACAATACTACTAGCAGCTTCCATTTTTTCAGATAAGGCGATAACGTCAGCTTCCTTTTGTGCAAGGATGTCTTTGTTCATTCGATCCACCTCTTCTTTCATCTATTGTAACAATATTCAAAAGAAAAGCCCGCATCAAAGACGGGCTAATTGTGCAAAGTCAATGCATCATACCCTCGGTAACATTATTAAGCATATGCCGTTACTGTCTTTGGAATATTGATAACAATCTGTAGTTTAATTTATTTTACTAGATTTGTCAATTACTTAACGATTTCAACGTGGATTCCAGGACCCATTGTTGTTGAAACAACTAAGTTTTTCATGTATGCACCTTTTACAGTTGCAGGACGAGCCTTAGCAATTGTGTTGAAGATTGCATTGAAGTTTTCAACTAATGCTTCATCAGTAAAACTTGTTTTACCGATGGCTAAGTTGACGTTTCCTTCTTTGTCAACACGGTAAGTAACTTTACCTTTTTTGATTTCATCAATAGCCTTAGCAACATCCATTGTTACTGTACCAGTCTTAGGGTTTGGCATTAATCCTTTAGGACCTAAAACACGTCCTAAACGACCTAATTGACCCATCATATCTGGAGTAGCTACTAATACATCAAAATCGAACCAACCTTTAGAGATTTTTTCAATAATATCTGCACCACCAACGAAATCAGCACCAGCAGCCTGAGCTTCTTTTTCTTTTTCGCCTTGTGCAACTACACAAACGCGTTGTGTTTTACCAGTTCCATTAGGTAATACCATTGCCCCACGAATTTGTTGATCAGCGTGACGAGGGTCTACGTTTAAACGGAAACTTACTTCAACACTTGCGTCGAATTTTGTTTTACTAGTTTCTTTAGCTAATTTAACAGCTTCTTCAATTGAATAAGTTTTTGAACGATCAACCAATTTAGCTGCTTCAGCATATCTCTTACTTACTTTTGCCATTATTGATGTTCCTCCTATTCAAATCCTTCAACCTTGATACCCATGTTACGTGCAGTACCAGCAACAATACGCATTGCAGCTTCTACATCGTTGGCATTCAAGTCTGGCATTTTGTACTCAGCAATTTCTTTTAATTGATCAACTGTAATTGTACCAGCAACTACTTTTTGATCTCCACTTGCTTTTTGTACGTTTGCTGCTTTTTTCAATAAGTTAGCAGCAGGTGTTGTTTTCAATACGAAATCAAAACTCTTATCTTCATAAGCAGTAATGACAACTGGAACAATATCACCTTTACGATCTTTTGTTGCATCATTGAAAGCTGTACAGAACTGAGGCATGTTGATACCAGCACTTGCTAATGCTGGACCTGGTTTAGCTCCACCAGCTTGGAACTGCAACTTACAAACTTTTGTAACTTTTTTCTTGCTCATAAGACGTTCCTCCTATATTTTGTCCTATGCTGTGGTAATACGAACAGTTACGCATTCTCCCACGCATGCCTATTTACTATACACCACTATAATCTGTGATGCAAGCTCATTTTAGAAAAAAATTAGAGAAAATCATCGATTCTCTCTAATCATTCGCATCCTCCTTCATACGAAGAATTGATTTTTTAAACTTATCCATCTTCTTCTGCGCTCTTTCATCATCATGATCATATACTTCACTTTTCAAATCATATTGAAAATCATAAATATCAGAACGAGTATCATACCATATATCATAAGCATCACTTCTTGCATCATACCAATCATCGTACGCGTCTGAACGTGCATCATACCATTCCTCATAATCAACAACATCATACGCAGCCTTAATTATTCCATCATAATAGATATCATACATATTTTTTACAGTCTTATCATATATACCATACATATCCTTACCCGCATCTTCATATATATATTCATAGATTCCGCTCAAATCTTTGTATTTCACTTTATATGATACATCCTCATTCATAATCAATTCAGCATACTTATAAGCATATTCCCTCAATCGAACGGACAACAACTCTGTCTGTTTTAAAGCATCATCATAATACGCTTTTACCTTATCTACATTTTTCGTATATATATCAAAATCTGTTATTTCTTCACTCAAAGCATCCCTTTCACGCTCTAACTTTGCCTTTGTGTCCTCAACATCCTTGATTGCCATTTCCTCTATTTCGTCTATCGTAGAAGCAGATACCTCAATTACATTCACATTCACTTTTCGTTCTGCATCATTTTTGGCAACAGGTGTACTTGTACAACCGCTAAGAATCAAGCACAAACCTAAACACACTAACTTTTTCACTTATTCACTCTTCTTTCCAAACTCATCAATTACATCTTCTAAACAACAAGGTAACTCTCCAGTTATCTGAACTATATTCAATAAATCTTTTTTGCTTTGTAAATCCTCACATTTCTTGTCCAACTCGCCCAACTTTCTTTGGCTCAGTTCCTTTAAATTTCCCTCACTCATAATTTCTTTAACTTCATCCAAACTAAACCCTAAACTCACTAACATTCTTATATTCCATAATTGCCTCAACCCTTCTTCATCAAACTCTCGATCTTTTCCTTCTTCATTCTTTGAAATCACTCCCTTCTTTTCATATCTACGAATCATATTTCTTGTGATTCCCATATGTTCTTCGATCCACTTCACCTTATACTTCATTGCACAATACTCCTTTTTCAATTTACAGCCTTGTTCTTAGAACAACGCAAGCCAAAAAAGTTATTTCTTCGATCCTCCTTCCAAACTTTTTTTGCCATAAAAGAGCTTGTGAATTTCGCGAATCAAAAAAAAAGCGGTACAACGACCGCATTGAGTTTAAAGAATAATAATGTTAATATATCCACATGAACTTAAATACATGGATAGAAGAAAAATTTAACGCAACAAACTACACGCTCGAAAAAACAGATAAAGGCATTAGTAACCACAACTATTTATTAACAATCAACGACAATAAATATATGGTACGCGTACCAAAAAAGAATCATGAATCTCTTGGTTTGCAACATGAACACGAAAAGGAAATTTTGCCACTTGTTTCTGATTTAGATGTACCTGTTATTTTTTTCGATGAAAAAGCAGGTATCAAAGTAACAAATTATATTGAAGATGTAGAAACATTTGATGAATGTAAGGACAAAGACAAATTCGCAAGATGTGCAAATTTAATGAAATCTCTTCATACCAAAAAAGCTCCTTTGTTTATTTTCAACCCTTTTGGAAAGATTGAATTCTATAAGTCTCAAATCAAAGAATGTATCGTGTCTTTTCCAAATGAAGAAAACTTTTTAGAAGCATTAAAAAAAGAATATAAACCAAACACACTATGCCATAACGACTTTGTGCAAGGAAATATTCTTTACAGCGATACAAAAGACTATTTGATTGACTATGAATATGCCGCAAAAAACGATTATCGCTTTGATATCGCCAGCTTCTTTTCAGAAAACAACATCCATTATATTGACCAAAGAGACCAGTTCTATCAAGCCTATTTTGATGGAGACATCGACCCAATGATTGATGTTCAAGTGCAGGCATTTGAAAGAATGGAAGACATCCTTTGGGGATATTGGGCAAATATGCTTTATGAACAAAGAGGCGAACAAATCTATTTTGACATCGCAAAAGACAAAGAAAAACATTACAGAGGCTAAATAGCCTCTGTTTTTTCATCTATATCCATAAATTCTTCTTCCGATAAAGAAACCGTTAAATACGTATCATCACCAATGATTTGTTTTGCCCCTTTATCATTACACAATTGTTTTGCCCTACCATAATACCTTTTTGGGAGCAACATAGGATTACATAAAATACCATTATACTCACAAATCACAATATGCTTTCCATCTTGAATTGAAACCATTTCCTTTAACGTATCCAATTTTAAATATGGCATATCCGCAACCATCAGTATGCATGCATTATTTTGACAAGCGCCCACACCTAACGCGATAGAATGCCCTTGCCCATATTCAGGATAATCATTCATAACAACATGATATCCTAATGACTCAGCCATTTCTTTTATCTCCATATATTGTGTGACTACTATCACATCTAAAAAAGCACTTGCCTTATCAAAAGCATATTCAATAAGTTTCTTACCATGAAATTCGTACAAAAGTTTATTTGAAACAAAGCGTCTGGAAAAACCAGACGCTAAGATAATCAAAGAAATATTATTCATCTTCTTTTCCTAATAACACTTTTTCAGCAGTAATAGGCAAAGTACGAACCTGCACTCCCGTCGCATGTTTTATAGCACTAGCAATTGCACTTGTTGGCGTATTAATAACAACTTCTCCAATGGATTTAGCACCAAATGGACCATTGTCTTCATAACTGCTTTCAAATTCAACACGAACACTTGGAACATCCACTCTTGTTGGCAACTTATACTGCAAAAAGTTACGATTACGCATCTTACCCTCATCTGAGTACGTGATATCCTCGCTCAAAGCCATACCAATACCTTGTACAATACCACCTTCAGCTTGTACTCTGGCAAGATTTGGATTGATAACTGTACCACAATCAACAACAGATACATAATCATGAACTTTGATTTCACCCGTTAGCTTATCTACATCCACTTCGGCAATACCAACCATAAATGGAGGTGGACTAGTAGGCGACATATGAGAGTCACTGGCAATCAATGCTTTTGCGATACCACCATTGAAACATGTATCCGCAAAATCTGCCAAACTCATTTCATGCGTATGATCCAATGAATAAACCTTTTTACCATCAAATTCAATATTTTCTTTATCCACATTAAAGAATCCGGCTGCCGCTTCTAAAATAGAATTTCTTAACTTTTCACAAGCCTTTACTACAGCCATACCCGTTACATACGTTGTACTTGAAGCATAAGAACCCGTATCATAAGGTGCATGGTCTGTATCCAATGAACTAGTGACAACTTGATCTACATCACAATCCATACATTCCGCAACCATTTGAGCAAGAATCGTATCACATCCTGTACCCATATCTGTAGCACCGATACTTAATATATAGAAACCATCATCCTGTAGTTTAATTTCAACAGAACCTACATCAAGACCCGAAATACCACTACCTTGCATAGATAAAGAAACACCTAAGCCACGAACAAAATCACCCATATCACGTCTTAAAGGTTTATTCTTGTAGTCAATCATTTCCATAGCCTTTTCTAAACAACGATCCAACGCACACGCATTCAATTCTTCATTATAGTATTGCGATAACACTTCATTTTCACGTGTCATATTCTTAAAACGGATTTCACAAGGATCCATATTCAATTCATCAGCCAATTCATTAATAATGGATTCAACCGCAAACTGACCTTGCGTAGCACCATACCCTCTATAAGCACCAGCACGCATTGTATTTGTATAAACTACATCATATGTAAAACGACTGGCTTTAACATGGTTATATAAAGGCAAAGATTTATGTCCTGCCAAACCAATTGTAGTTGGACCATGCTCTCCATAAGCGCCTTGATTTGATAATGTATATAAATCTATAGCTTCAATCGTACCATCTTTTTTAGCCCCAATACGAACATGCATCTTCATTTCATGTCTTGAGTTAGTAGCCGCAAAAGTTTCTTCACGAGTATAAACAATCTTACTTGGCTTTTTAAGTTTCCATGTGACAAATGCCGTGAAGATTTCACAACAAGCCGTTTGTTTAGCACCAAATCCACCACCAATTCTTGGCTTGATTACATTGATTTTTGACTTTGGAATTTCTAAAGCATTACTTAAAATTCTTCGAACATGGAAAGGAATCTGTGTAGAACTTACACAATTTAAACGACCATATGTATCAATGTAACAATATGAACGCATAGTTTCCATCATTGCCTGGGCATTGGCCTTTGTATGATAATCTCTTTCTAAGACCACTTCACAATCCTTTAATGCTGCATCCACATCACCAACAACACTTTCGCCACTGCTGACAATATTACGCTTTACGTCATTACCAATCTCACAAAGACACTTATAATCGTCTTCCTCATGAACCACAATTGCATTATCAATCGATTTTTCAAAGTCCAACAATGGCTCTAATACTTCATAATCTACTTTGATAGCTTTCAAAGCACGATCTACACAATCCTCATTAGCTCCCGCAACGATTGCGACTTCATCGCCTACATAACGAACTACATTTTCTAAGATTCTACGATCATATGGACTTGGTTCAGGATAAGATTGTCCTGCAAGAGTAAAACGAGAAGTTGGAACATCCTCATACGTATACACCGCTTCAATTCCAGGAATTCTTTTCGCAATGGAAGTATCAATACTTCTAATTTTTGCGTATGCATGTGGACTTCTTAAAAGCTTAACAATCAAACAATCCTTAGGTGCTAAATCATCACAATATACAGGTTGCCCTGTAACTAAAGCCATCGCATCCTTTTTGATGACACCTTTTCCTACACTATTCATGATTTTCACCTCGACTTAAATACGCCTTGATTGCACGCATCTGCGACATATATCCAGAGCAACGACATAAATTTCCAGCTAAATAAGCACGAATTTCATCATCACTTGGATTCACTAATTCTTTTTCCATTGCCAAAACATTCATAATAAATCCTGGCGAACAGAAACCACATTGTTCAGCGCCTTGTTTCGCCATAAACATACCGAATTCACCCGCTTCTTTTTGAAGTCCTTCAAGCGTCGTAATTTCATGACCATCACATCGAACTGTCAATGTACTACAAGAAAGAATTGGCGTTCCATCTCTTAACACTGTACATAATCCACAGTTTGCGGTATCACAACCTCTTTTTACACTGTAACAACCATGATCTCTTAGCCAGTCAAGCAATAAAGTTTGTGGCTGTACATCATCCTGAATCAATTTTCCATTCACTTTAATTTTAACCAACATAAGACTCTACCTTTCTCAATAACTTCTGAGTTAATCCCTCAACAAGTTTTTCTCTATATTCCTTGCTTCCGCGCATATTGTCTGCACAATATACATCTAAATCAATATGATCTAAATCACAATTATAAACTTTCGCAATAGCTGGTCTTGCACCAAAACAGAATCGGTAGTGATCTGCATACTTTGTACAAGATGCATTTAAAACACTTAAATCCGTAGCACTCCTTCTTACAGAAACAAAGGCACTCGGCAAATTTGTCTTCTTCACATAAATATATTCCACAATATCCTTTTCATATGGAAGACTCACAAATTCTTCAAGTGAAATACGCCCATGTTTATGTGTTTGTACATCACACTCTAAACATAATAAGCTACAGATGACATCACTAAAACTAAAACGCGAATATATACTTCCTCCAACTGTTGCTAAGTTTCTTAATTGTACACCGACAATATCTTTTACAGCATCTCTAAATACATAACAAGTTGCCTCATTGAAAGCTTGATGTGTTTCTAATTGGCGCAAAGTTACCATAGCACCAATTTTGAATTCTGTATCATCTTCTTCAATTTGATCCAAACCTAATTTGCTTAAATCAATAGCAGTCGGAATCTGAATGTCTTCCATCTTCAACCAGATCATACCGCCTAGAATCATATTCTTTTTATTTTTCGTTAGTAGTGCATACGCCTCATCTAAAGATTCTGGCGATGCATAATTCATTATTCTTAACATAATGGATACGCTCTCTTTCTTTACTAAAATTTTAACACAAAAAGAAAGTGTTAAACATAATGTTTAACACCGATTTGTTAGTCTTTTTTACCAGGCAAAATTAAATTTAATACGGTTGCGATCACAAACGTCATAATAATTCCGTTTTGTGCAAAAATATTTCCAACCCAACTTGGTAATTGTGCTAGAACTGTAGGTACTTGTCCAATACCAATTCCAAGACCAATTGCCAAGGCAATAATCAAAGTGTTTCTTTCATTGAATTCAACACGCATCAATGATTGAATACCACTTACCAAAATACTCGCAAACATAATAACGGCAGCTCCACCAAGTACAGATTGAGGCATAACCGCAAATAAAGCACTTAATTTTGGACAGAAACCGCAAAGAATCAAGAAGATAGCTCCTGTCATAATTGTAAAACGGTTAACAACTTTAGTCACTGAAACCAAACCAACATTTTGAGAGAATGAAGTATTTGGCAAAACTCCAAACAATGAGGCAACAACAGAACCTAAACCATCTGCCAAAACGCCACCTTGTAATTCTTCAGAAGTTGCTTCACGATCTAAACCACCATTTGTGATACCAGAAACATCTCCGACTGTTTCAACTGTTGTCGCAATAAACATAATTCCCATCGCAATAATTACTTCCAAATTAAATTCCATCTTCACTGGCATAAAAGTTGGAAGTGCAATCCAAGAAGCGGTTTGAACTTGCGTAAAATCAACCATTCCTAATACAATGGCCAAGATATATCCGGCAATAATACCGATCAAAATCGAAGCATTATTCACAAAACCTTTAATTTGTTTTGCGATAATAATTACCAAAATAACAAATGTACCAACCAACAAATGTTTAGGATCCCCAAAATCAGCAGCACCACTACCTCCACCAAAATAATTGATACCAACAGGAAGTAATGATAAACCAATGGAAATGATAACTAAGCTAGTAACAACTGGTGGGAATAATTTTCTTAATGGTTTGATGAAGAAACCTAACACCATCTCAAATAAACCACCAATTAAACTTGCTCCCATCAATGCACCATAACCATATAGAGCACCCATTGCTTTGGCAGTTCCAATAAATCCAGAACTTGTACCCATAACGATTGGAAGTTTAGCTCCCACTTTCCACACTGGATATAACTGAACTAAAGTAACAGCTCCTGCAATAAACATCGCATTTTGAATCAATGCAGATTTTAAATCTGGTGATAATCCAAGCATTCCTGCAATAATCAATAATGGACTGATATTTCCAAGAAACATCGCCAATACGTGTTGGATTCCTAAAGGCAATGCCTCTTTTAAAGGTACAACTCCATCAAGTTCATATATCGAACCTTTTTTCACATCTTCTTTTCTCATTCTTTTCCTCCGAAAATAAAAAAGTCTCGTACAAAAACGAGAATCAACGCGACACAATAAAAAAGTAGGTTGATTCATAGTCCCTGAATTTACGGTTTAGGGGTAGAAACATCGACACCGTATTAGTCGATATATACGAAACACGTTAGGATTATATCATTAATTAAACAAAAAAAATAGGACAAATCGTCCTATTTCCATAATTTTTCAGGATATACACCATCTTCAATCAATTGTTTAAAGGCATTTTGTACATATTCCTTATCTTCAGCATATGTTACACCAAACCATTTATCATGCGTTTCAAGTACCTTTACATTGATACGATCTTCTCTCAATAATTCAGCCACAATATTTGGAAGCAAATACTCCTTCTTCATCAGATTATCTGAAATATTTGATAAGAACGTACTAAAATCCTTTTCTAAATAGTCTAAGAAATCTGGATAACCAGCCCACATATTCATAGAAACATTACTTTCTGGTTTTGCCCAAGCCTCTACTTCCGGATTATCACATACGATTTTATCCCCTTCAGCCTTGATTCCAGTTGTTTCATAAACTTCTTTTAATAAATTATTATCATCCACTTTACATACACCACGAGTTACCGTTCCATTCTCACTTAAAGTGTTCTTTAAAATGAATCCAGCCATGCCCATGTCAAATTCTTTTCCCATTTTCGCATGTTCAACCAAGAAATCATGTAACTTCACAAATGCTTCTTTTCCATAATAATCATCCGCATTAATAATCACATATGGTGTATCTACAACACTTTTCGCACATAATACAGCCTGGCCTGTTCCCCAAGGTTTTGTACGACCTTCAGGACAAGTAAATCCTTTTGGTAAATCATTGATATCTTGGAATACATATTCTACATCCATATAATTTTGGATACGATTACCTATTACTTCTTTAAATTCCTCTTCAATATCCTTACGAATTATAAACACGACTTTATCGAAGCCAGCTTCTTTCGCATCATAAATTGAGTAATCCATAATGATTTCTCCATTTGGACCCATTTTAGCTAACTGTTTGATTCCACCACCAAAACGAGAACCAATTCCAGCCGCCATAATAATTAATGTTGTTTTCATATTATCAAAAATTCTCCTTGTCAATCCGTATATCCATTATACTAAAATGTATACACCTTCACAAGTTGACTATAGTTTAGATACGAAACAAACACCAAATGCATTTGGTCCAATATGAACTCCAATTGTTGAACCAATACGAACACGATTCACATCTAAATCCAGTTTTGATTCTAATTTTTCAACATTCTCTAAACCATATGAATACAATGTATAAACTGGATACAATGTATCAACAATATCTGACTGCATCTTTTCACATACAACACTCGTTGCCTTATTTACACCACGTGTCTTACCGGCAACCACAACTTCTCCATGGTCTACACAAATAATTGGTTTAATACTTGCTAAAGTTCCAATAGCTGCTGCTGTCTTAGAAATTCTTCCACCCTTAGCCAAATATTCCAATGTATCTAAACCCGCATAAATATGCACATGCTCTTTTAATTCTTCTAAGCCAGATACAATATTTTCAACACTTCTATTTTCATCAATCCAGTTTATTGCCACTTCACATAGTAAGCGAATTCCAGCAACTGCAGTTAATGTATCTACAATATAGATATTTTCATAATCCACCATGTCTTTTGCCAGACAAGCACTTTGATATGTTCCACTTAGCTTACTCGATAAAGATAAACAAATCAATGTCTCTTGTTTCTTCTTCACTTCTTCAAAGATATCTAAAAATTCTTGTGGTGATGGTTGTGATGTTTTAAAAAATTCTTTTGAATTCATCATCTTCTCATAAAACGTTTCCTTATCAATATCAACACTGTCTCTTATACACATCTGACGCTGCCGACGAAC
>ENA-OZKV01000590-OZKV01000590.1-human-gut-metagenome-genome-assembly--contig:-NODE-590-length-21017-cov-9.537687_pt1 | contig 21017 bp, 22 predicted proteins | sample MGYA00244829_ERZ653770 | MGnify/ENA primary metagenome ERZ653770 (study PRJEB26926, sample SAMN06165244) | human gut metagenome | biome: ENVO:00009003; feature: ENVO:2100002; material: ENVO:00002003... | reverse complement strand
GGCATGTCGACTGCGGGTATCTGCGCGAAAGGACGGTAGAAATTTATGGCTTTTTGTGAAAAATGCGGAGCACAGATCCCCGAAAACGGCACCTTCTGCGCAGCTTGCGGTGCGCCCGTAGCGGCACAGGCGCAGCCCACCCGGACTCCGGAGCAGCCGGCAGCACAGCCGCAGGCACCCGAGCAGCAGCCCCAGCCGCCGGTTTACCCGCAGCAGCCCGTATACCAGCAGCCGGTCTATCCCCCGCAGCCTGCGTATGACCCGGCAGATCACACCGCAGAGTTCGACCCGGAGGATGTCTCCCAGAATAAGGTCATCGCCATGGCAGCGTACATTCTCGGCACCGTCGGCATCATCATCGCACTGCTTGCGGCACCGCAGAGCAAATACGCGGCGTTCCATTCCCGTCAGGCGTTGAAGCTCGACATCGTCAGCACCCTGCTGCTCATCGTTTCCGCTGTGCTTGCTTTCACGTTCATTGTGCCGATTGCCGGCGCTGTCTGCATTGCAATTCTCTTCGTCGTGCGCATCATCTGCTTCTTCCAGGTATGCAGCGGCAAAGCAAAGGACGCTGCCATCATCGGTAAGCTGCCGTTCTTAAAGTAAGAGAATAAGCTGACGGCAACCTTGGTTAAAAGTTTTTGATCCAACTTTTTTCAAAGAAGTTGAAACCGAACTTCTCGTTCGGTTGTGGATTCCAAAGGAGAAACCTTTGGTCGCCATTTGCAAATGGCGAAACCCTGTTGCGTTCGCAAAAACTAGGAAGGTAGGCTAAACAGTCCGGTGGACTGTTTAGCCGTAGGAAACCCAGTTGCATGGGTTTCCTGAAAGGGCGGCTTTGTGCCGCCCTTTTTTAATACACTGCACAGCAAACCTCACAGCACCTTTCTTTTGTCCAAAACTTTCTCCCCACCCACGCACTTTTTCCTTGCTTTTTCGCCCTAATCAGGTATAATTAAACTGAGTATGTATTGTATGAAAACCGTCGAAACCACAACGGCCTCGACGATAAGCAGATAAAAAGGACGGAAAGAAACTATGGCCGATTTTGAGCCGTTTTTTGAACTGAAAAATCAATATAGAGAGTTCTGCCCGGTCTTGCTGCAAAGCGGCGCGCTGTACCGTGAAGAGCCCACCGCGTCCGCCGAAGCGGAAGAGACCGAAACTGTGGAAGCTACTCTCCCCGCAGAGCAGGAAGAAGCGGCTTCCCCGCGCACATTCCTACGTCTCGCATTCCGCAATATCGACCCCCGTGCCGTGACGAGCGTTTATGTCGATATCCACATTTTCGACAAAGCCACAAACGAGCTCGCCGTCGTGCGCGACCGCCGCTATCTCGTGCCTATTTTGGGCCGCGATGCGATCTTCGGCGCAGACGAGGAGATCGACGTTGATGACGCCGCGTACAGCTTCTCCGTCGCCATTAAGAAGGTGCAGTTCGAGGGCGAAGACGTGTTCTGGAACGGCAGTGCCTCACTGCTGTTTGAAAATCTCCCCGAACAGGCGAAAATCGCGGACGTCATGGAGGACGAAGACCTCCGTGCACAGTATCAGCGCGATTTCACCGAAATGGCAGAGGATAAAGAAGCTGCGGCGCAGTTCGTTCCGCAGGAATACAAAGACCTCTGGATGTGCGCTTGCGGTGAAGTGAACCACAAAGATGAAGAAAAATGCGCCGCCTGCGGTGCCGAGTACGGGCCCCAGCACGCACTGTTTGAAGACGAAGAAAAGCTGAAAGAAAACCTCGAAGCCTATAACAAGGCTGAAGCTGAAAAGGCCGAGGCCGCCCGCATCGCCGCAGAAAAGAAAGCGGCAGAGGAAAAAGCCGCCGCCGAAGCTGCCGCCCGCAAAGCGGCAGAGGAAAAGGCTGCCGCTGAGGAAGCTGCCCGCAAAAAGCGGCTCCACCGCAAAATTTTTCTGTCCGTTTCCATTCCGCTCGCCGTCCTCATTGCCGCGTTCGTCGTGGTGCTCATCGTCTACATCATCCCGCAGAACCACTATAACGATGCCGCCGCCTTGCTCGAAGCCGGCAAGTATGACGAAGCCATCACCGCGTTCACGGCGCTCGACGGATACAGCGACAGCGCCGCCCGCATCACGGAGGCAGAGTACAAAAAAGCCTGCGACCTGCTCGAAAACGAGAAATTCGCAGAAGCCATCGAAGCCTTCACCGCCCTCGGCGATTACGAAGACAGCAAAGATCGGATCACCGAGGCCGAGTACCGCCGTGCCATCAAGACGTTTGAAAGCGGTGCATACGAAGACGCGTTAAATCTCCTTGAGCCCCTCAAGGATTACAAGGATGCCGCCGAAAAAATTGAGACCTGTCACTATGAGCTCGGCATGAAGGCCCTCGAAGCGGATAACTTAAAGTCTGCCGCCGCACATTTTAAAGAAGTCAACGCGGAGCAGAATAAGAAAATGCAGGCCGCATTCTGTGATAAAGGCATCGCGTTCTACGAAAAGGGCGACGAAGAAAAAGCACTTACCTATTTTGAGTATGTCACCGATAAAGACCTTCTCCCGAAGATTGACGCCGCCTACTATGCGCAGGCGTTAAAGCTCGTCGAAGACGGCGAGTACGACAAGGCGACCGAAATTTTCACAAAGCTTGGCGAGTATGAAGACTGCCCGACGCAGCTTCTGCGCATCCACGCGCTGAAAGCGGAGCAGTATTACAACAACGCCGATTACGAAAACGCCATCGCGGAGTTCAAGGCCGCCGGCGATTACGGCGACGCCGCCTCCCGCGTCACGGAGGCGACTTACCGCCTCGGCGCACAGCAGCTCGCAAACGGCGAGGTGCGCAAAGCCTACGATACGCTCTATCCCATCCGCAGCTACGACCCTGCCTATATGCTCCTCGTCTCCAATTCGCAGTTCTATATCCAGATCTACGACGTAGGCGCCGGCCCCAACCCCTTAAACGAAAACTAAAACCCAGCGCCCGCAGAGTCATCTTCTGCGGGCGCTTTTTCTATCCTATATTCAGAATTCGAGGCTTGGGGTAAGTGATAGGCCAAAATTAAAATTTATAGGAGCATTTAAATGGATCTCCGTCTTTTTTCGTGAGCTCGTATGAATGATGTATTCAAATCCCGCGTCGGTCAGTTTGGTTTGGTTAAGGGCATCAGAGGGGTCTGTAACAGAAACGTCCTCGCCCACAAACCCGCGGCAATACAAATAATGTAGCACGTCCTTAAGGGCTTTGTCTGTTTGGCAGAGCCTACGCGAAAAAACATAACTGGGATTATTTTTGAATTTCAAAATTTGAAGCAGAAAAGTCCGTATTTCTTGCTCTGAGGGAATAAACGGCGTCTCGTTCGGTATTACGAACATTCTGCCTTTTTTCACTACACCGGGTATCATGCCGGCTTTTATTCGCTTATAAAGCTCTTTCTTTTCCAGTCCAAATTTTTCACATGCTTCGTTTGTAGTCATATTCATTCTCCCGCTTTAGGCAAGTCTTTGCGTAAACACACCCAACTGTAATATATGTAATTTGTTTTCTTTGTGTGGTTGCCTGGTTCATATATACGGCAAACACGCGTGGGGTCGGAATAATCATAAGTAGTTGTTGTGTTAACAGGTGTGTCACCGTCACTCTTGCGAATATCCTCTATCATGTGACCGTCATCGTCATATTTATAGGTGTGAGTAGTAGTGCTGGAGTTTTTATCATTGGTTTCTTTTTCTTCTATCACATTGCCGTTTTTATCGTATTTGTATGTTGTAACAGATGTGGCGGTTGAGTCATCCCAATAGGGGTAAGTGTGTGTCCTTTTAATTACTTGACCATCTGAATTATGTTCGTACTGATAGTAATGATCTTCAACGGTATCAGAAATACTGCTTTTTATCCTTTCGTGAACAATCTCGCCGTTTTCATAGAATAATTCGGATTCTCTACCGTTAGTTGTAGTCCTACTTGAAGGCGTGCCGTCTTCATTTTGATATTCGTAATAGTAAGTTCCGTCAAAATAGGGCTTGAATTCCGTAGGCGAGCTAATATAAGCAAAATCGACTTTTTCATTTTCATCGGTCTTAGCCGTTTGTAAAAGGAAGAACTTGTCCAGCCAATCATCTGCCTTTTTATAGCCTTTAATGGACTCCAAAAGCGAATAAATTGAATCGGAATCGGAGAAATAGCCGGAAGATATAATATATGTTTCTTCAGAGTTATAAGCATTTGCCAACTGCAAAGCCTGTTGATAAATAGATTCTTTCCACATTTCCTGTGCGTTTGGGTAGTCCCCAAGTCCTTTGAAAATGTCGGCAGCTGTCTCGTAGCACGTTTGGTCAAAAAAGCCCTGCGCCTGCATGAATTTTATTTCTTTAATTTGGTCTTCACTGTCCTTATAACCGTGAACGGATTCAAGTTTTGAGATGGCTTTGTCATAACTTCCGCTTGCTTTTAAGTTGAGTCCCTCTTGGTAGTCCGTTTCTAAACGTACCTGTTCTCTTAACTTTACACATTCACTTATTTTGTCTTTTGCATCCTTATAATCTTCTATTGCTTTAAAAGCGGAAATAGCTTTGTCATATTCTTTATTTTCCATCAAAGCTACTGCATCCTGATAAGCGGCTTCCAAACGCGCCTGTTCTTTCAGCTCTGCACATTCTCCAATTTTCTCCGGCGCGTCTTTGTAGTCGCCCATTTCTTCAAACGCGGCAGTTGCCTCATCAAAGCTGCCTTTTTCCATCAGTGAAACGGCGTGGCTGTACTTAATAAACGGAACCAAATAGGTGACGGTCGGATAGATCGAAAGCGCGATGAGCACAACTGCGGCTGTGCAGATGATGATCCGTTTTTCCGTTTTGGATAAGACGAGGGATCTCTTTTTTGCCTTTTTATCCATGGTATACACTCCTCCTGTGCCCGTTTGAAATTTTGTCGAACATGAGCACTTTTTATCAATATAACACATTTGTGTTCAATTGACAACATATGTGTTCAAAATATTTGTGAAGTTCCTTTATTCTTGACATAAAGGAGCTGATTTTTCATGTTAGACGCAATTATTGTAGGGCAGGTCATTCAAAGAGTTCGCGAGGAAAAACAAATGTCGCAGGAGCTCGTCAGCGGGCTGGCGGGGATAGGGCGCACGCATTTAAGCGCTATCGAGCGCGGCGAGCGCAAACCCACATTGGAAACCTTCTATAAACTCAGCCTTGCCATGGGCATCCGCCCCAGCGCCCTGCTGAAAGAGATCGAAAACGAGGTGGAGCTGCAAAAGGCGGAATAAAGGCATCTTTTTTCGACAATAACTTAACAAAAAGCGACCCCAGTGTGGTTTTTCTACACCGGGGTCGTTTCATATCAAGCTTTACTTTCTGAAATTCCCGCGCAGCAGCATGGCGGCGTGCTCGCGGCGCAGCTCCTCGCACAGTGCGTAAAGACTCCACTTGTCGTTGTGCTCCGTGCGTACGGCTTTCAACGGAATGGGCGCGATACCCGCTTTTTTGTACGCCGCAAGGAACACGTCCAGCATCTCACCCGCAAAGCCGGAGAAAATCAGCACCTCCGGCAGCTTGTAGCCCGCCGGGGCTTTCTGCACGTTCGCGTTCACTTTCTCGCCGCACAGCGTTGCAACTGCGCGGTCACGGTCGGCGTTCGTCAGCCGTCTTGCCGTCAGGTGCAGCTCTCTGCACAGTGCAGAAAGCTGCTTTTCCTTTGCAGCGTCTTCAACATGGTATAAAACAAGAGCCATATGTTTCTCCTTACTCCTCGCACAGCGGGCGGAACAAGTCGCCGCGGCGCTTCATCATGCGGTAACGGAGGATCATCATAATCAGCACCCCAAAGCGTGCCGCAGATTCGATCACGTTCACCGTGAAGATTGCCGTGTCGTTCGCGCCGAGCGTCGTGTAGACCGAAACGCCGAAGAACGGCAAAAGCGAGTTGCTCAGCGTCACAAACAGCGTGTAAATGCTGATGATAAGCGCGCGGTTCTTTTTCGGCGTCGCCTGCAAAAGTAGCTGTACCACGCACATGTTCGTCGCACCCTGCGGAATGTTGCCGATGAGCGCCAGAATCATAAAGTACGGCATACGCGCGCTTTGCGGCAGCAACGTCATAGAAGCCACCGTAATGGGGCAGAGCAGCAAGCCTGCGCATACAAAAATGATTGTAAAATGCTCGGATTTGCGGCGGCACAGCTTCGAGAAAAAGCCGATGAAGATCATCTGGCAAATGGAACACAAAGCCTGAAAAAAGCTCAGCTGCGCTTCGTTCATGCCGGCATATTTTGTCTCCGCTATGTACCAAAGGCTCCAGTCCAGGTGCCACGAAAGGTAAAACAGCATGATGCAGATGAAAAAGCCGCGGAACGGCTTGCTGCGTACCATCTGGTTCAAAGCTTCCGGGAACATTTTCAGTCCCATCTCCTGCTTTTCTTCCGCCTTGCGCGGCGGACAGGGGATGCGGCGCAGCACAAGCGCCTGCAAAAGCATGCATACACCTGCAGCATAAAAGAAAATGCGCAGCACAATGAGCTTTCCCTCAGTGTCCGGCATCAGCGTCATGATATTGCCGCACAAAAGCGGCACCACAATGCCCACAAAGAACAGACACCGGCTGCGGAACGTGAACACGCTGTTGCGCAGGCCCGGCTCCACCGCGTCACCGAAGAATGTCTGCCACTGCGCGTTATACAGCGCAATGCCGCCCACCGTCATGCCGAGAAACACAAAAAATGCCGTCATGCGGTGCTCGCCGAACAGCGGCACAGAGCCGTAAGCAAAATACGCCGCGCTCAAAAACAGCGCCAGTACGAACGGCACCGTGCGGCTCGTCTTCGTACGGTTCGCAAGGAATCCCACCGGAATCATACAGATGCCCGCCACCATGTTCGGCACCATCTGCACAAGGCCGATCTGCGTGTCCGTCGCGCCAAGATTCGTCGCATACAAATTGTTCGCCAGCGTGTAAAGCGAAACGGCATACTGCAATAAAAAGCCCTCAATGCCGAAAAGGCACAGCATGCGCAGTTTCGGATCAGACTGCAGCGATTTGACCGGATGAAATGTAAATTTACCCATAAATGTTCTCCCCTGAGAAAAATAAGCGGCGCACCGAATACACGCGCCCTATCCATTATAAACGAAAACCGGGCAAAGACAAGCCTTACCCGGAATTTTCGTTGTTTTATTTTTTGTAAACGCATTTGCCACCCAAATACGTCGCCTCGGCTTCAATGCGGTGCAGCGTGTTGGCGTCCGCCTTGAACGGATCTTCGGAAAGCACCACAAAGTCCGCAAGCTGTCCGTTTGCAATCTCGCCCTTTTTGCCTTCCTCAAATGACGCTACCGCGCCGCTTTTTGTAAACGAGTCGATGGCCTCCCGTACCGTCAGCGCTTCCTCAGGGCGATACGGTGTGTCCGTTGAGCCAATGCTTCGCCGCGTCACCGCGCACTCCATGCCGCGCATCACGTTCGGCTCCTCCACCGGCGCGTCCGAGCCGTTCGAGAACGGAATGCGCGCATTCAGAAGCGTCTTAGCCGGGTAACTCGTGCTCGCCAATTCATCGCCCACACGCTCGCGCACAATGTGCGTGTCGTAGTCGAGGAAGATCGACTGCAAATTCACGCGCAGCTTTAATTCCTTCATGCGCTCAATCTGGTCACGCCGCACAATCTGGCAGTGCACGATGCCATGTCGGTGGTCGTCGCGCGGGTGCTCATGAAGCGCCTTTTCGTAAGCGTCCAATACGTTGTCGAGCGCCCCGTCGCCGATGGCGTGTACCGCAACGGAAAGTCCCTTTTCGTTCGCAAGAGAGATAAGCCCGTTCAATTCCGCATTCGTGTATAGCGGAATGCCGCGTGCGTTCTCATCGTCCGCATACGGGCGGCTTAAACACGCTGTGCGTGCGCCGAGCGAGCCGTCCGAGATGATCTTCAGCGGTCCCGCGCGGAACATATCGTCTTCAAAATACGCATCGCCGCTCTCGATATATTCAGAAAGCGCCTCTACGTTCGTAAACTGTGCCTGCTCATTCACGCGCACCGTCATCAGCCCCGGCGTTCTCAAAAGCTTCTGCACCGTCTCATACGGCACACCGGGGAACGTCTCGTAGTCGTCGCTTTGGCAAGAGGTGATGCCGTAACGGTTCAGCCGCTTGCAGGAGGCGCGCAGCATTGCACACAGCTGCGCCTCATCCGGCTCCGGGATGCCCGCGTACACCACCGCTACGGCGTTTTCAAAAAACTGCCCGTTCGGCTCGCCGTTTTCATCTAAAGCAAAGCTGCCGCCCGCCACTTGCGGCGTGTCCTTCGTAATGCCCAACACTTCCAGCGCCTTCGAGTTCACTACGCAGATGTGCCCGCATGCCCGCGTAATGCAGATCGGGTGTTCGGTAGAGACAGAATCCAAATCCCACCGCGTCGGAAAGCGGCGCTCGTCTGCAAAATAATCGTGGTTAAAGCCGCGCCCCTGCACCCACGTGCCGGGTGTTACGCCCGTTTCCTTTATATAGGTGCGCAGACAGTCGAGCATCTCCTTTAAAGACGTCGTGTGCGCGCCGAGGTTCGCCATTGTCAGTACATTGCCGAGGTTCAGCACATGCATGTGTGAGTCATTAAACCCCGCGCAGACGAATTTTCCGTCTAAATCGACTACTTCATCTGCCGTGGCTTTATCCGTCTCGCCCACAAAGCAGAATTTCCCGTTTTCCACCGCAAAATCCGTCACAAAGCCGTTTCCCGTGTAAACCGTGCCGTTTTTATAAACCGTCCGCATATTGACTCCCCGTTTCCATCTGTTTTCTCCAGTATAAAGCAAGGGGAAAGCCCCTGTCAAGTTGAAAAAGCCTGACTTTTCCCGCGCGCCGTTCCATCTTATCTTTATTTGTAAAGAGAAAAATAGCGCACGGCATAATGAAATTCCATACGGCTTACTAAAATATCAAAAATGAAATAGTAGATATGTCAATATAACATTTTACAATTCGATTTAATGTGCGTATAATACAGATGCTTCCAAATACAGTTTACAAAAAAGTAACAGGATATTTGGTCAATGTCAACAAAAACGTGTGCTCTTGTGACCGTGTCTTGTTGCTGCTTTTCACAGCGGCGAAAGATGCGGTCGTGTGCCCTTTTGGGGCGCAGCGCTGAAGGGGGAATTTTTGCCCGGTGATATTGAAATGGAAGGCAAAATTTTGAGAAAGAAAGGGAAAAACAATGAAAGCAAAGAAAACAAAGCTGGCTTTGTGGATCTGCGCTATTGTGGTGCTGCTCGTCGCAAGCATTCTGGTTCCTTCGGTGCAGAAGACCGAAACGATTCAGGTGACCATGCGTGACGCGGTTCTGCATGAGACGAACAGAATCAGCCTCTTCGGCATCAAAGATGTCAACCCGGCGCTGATCTCCGCCATGGTGGTCTCGGGCATCTTGCTGGTGTTTGCGGTCATCGTGCGCATTTTCGTCATTCCGCGCTTTAAGATGGTGCCCGGAAAGTTCCAGATGCTCCTTGAGCAGGCGGTAGACCTGTTCGACGGCATGGCTAAGTCCAACAGCCCGGGGCGCAGCGGCTTCCTCGGTGCGTACATCTTCACGGCCGGCGCGTACATTTTCATCGGTACGCTCTTTGAGCTGTTCGGCATTCAGGCTATCACAACGGAGGGCTCGCCCATCACGCTTCCGGCGCCGCTGTCCGATGTCAACGCCGCCATCGCCATGGGCTGCTTCTCGTACCTCGTCATTCTGGGAGGCGGTATCGCGTATAACGGCTTCAAAGGCGTGGGCAGCACTTTAAAGGAGTTCTCGCTGCCGATTTCCATGAGCTTCCGTCTGTTCGGCGCGCTTTTAAGCGGCTTGCTCGTTACGGAGCTTGTGTATTATTATGTGAATCTGAGCTTTGTGCTGCCGGTCATCGTGGGCGTTATGTTCACGCTGCTGCACGCGCTCATTCAGGCATATGTTTTGACGATGCTCGTCGCGCTCTATTTCGGCGAGGTTTCCGAGAAGCAGGAACCGAAAAAGAAAAAAGTAAAAGCAGAAGCTGAAAATTAACCTACGGAGGGAAAATATCATGAACGCAAAACAGAGAAAGTTAAAGAAGCTTGCCATCATTCTGCTGGCAGTCATCGCCATCCTCGCCATCTCCATTCCGGTATTCGCCGCAACAAACGGTGATGCCGCAACCACCACGGCAACAGCCGAAACCGCAGTAGAAGCTGCAGCCACCACCGCAGACAGCACAACCGGCCTTAAGGCACTTGCTTCCGCTATTGCAGTCGGTATTGCAGCCGCCGGCGGTGCAGTCGGTATGGGCCTCTCCGCAGGTAAGGCTGTTGAGGGCATCGCACGTCAGCCGGAGGCTGAAAGCAAGATCCGTACCACCCTCATGCTCGGCCTCGTCTTTATCGAGACGGCCATCATTTATGCCCTGCTCGTTGTTATCCTCATCATCTTCGTCCTGTAAAGGAGAGTGCAGATCGTGAACATCCCACTGAATATTGATTGGCAGCAGATTTTGCTGCATGTACTGAATTTCGTCATTTTGTTCGGCGGCCTGTATTTCCTTTTGTACAAGCCGGTCAAGAACTTCATGGCAAAGCGCGAAGCGCATTATGCCGAAATGGCACAGAAGGCCCAAAGTGAACTCGATTCCGCCGAAAAGATCAAGGCGGATTATCAGGAGCAGCTCAAGTCCGTTGAGGGCGAGATCAGCGCAAAGAGAACCGAAGCGCAGAAAGAGCTCGACCGCAGCGTACAGCAGCAGCTTTCCGATGCCCATGCACAGGCGGATAAGATCGTCGCCGATGCGCAGAAGGATGCCGCCCGTGTACATGATAAGATGATCGCAGACGCACAGAAGGAGCTTACCGAGCTCGCTATGGAAGCGACCAAGAAGCTTGTTTATAAAGACGGCGATCCGTATGACGCGTTCCTCGATCAGGCAGAGAGGGGAGAGCCGAATGCGTAATGCAGATGAAAAGGCTGTAGCCGTTCTCCGCGGCAGCCGCCGCCCGGATGCCGAACAGGAAAAGCGCTTTGCGGAATTCCTGCTGCGTACCTATGGCCGTGAGATTCCGCTCACCTTTGAAGAAGATAAAATGCTGAACGGCTTCACGCTTACCGTCGGCACCGATGTGTACGATTGGAGCCTCAAAAGCCGTCTGCGCCAGTTTGAAGAAAAGCTAAAGGCGTTAAAGTCCGGCAGCGATTCCGTCATTCCGCTGATGAAGGAAGCCGTTGAAGATTTTACCCCGTCCGCAGAAGCGGAAGAGACCGGTACGGTTCTCACCGTTGGCGATGAGATCGCCGTTGTCAGTGGCCTTGAGCATGCCGCCTACGGCGAGATTCTCCTGTTCTCCTCCGGCGTTAAGGGCATGGTGCAGGACCTGCGCCGCAATGAGATCGGCTGCGTCCTCTTTGGCGACGATGCCGAGATCACCGAGGGCAGCCTTGTGCGCAGAAGCGGCAAGACCGCCGGTATCCCGGTCGGCGACGGCTTCCTCGGCCGTGTTGTCGATGCACTCGGCACGCCGATCGACGGCAAGGGTGACATCAGCGCCGAGGGCTACCGCCCCATCGAGTGCCCCGCACCGGGCATTGTCGACCGCCAGCCGGTCAACGCGCCTATGGAAACCGGCCTTCTCGCCATCGATTCCATGTTCCCGATTGGCCGCGGCCAGCGTGAGCTTATCATCGGCGACCGCCAGACCGGTAAAACCGCCGTCGCGCTCGATACCATTTTGAACCAGAAGGGCAAGAATGTCGTTTGCATCTATGTCGCCATCGGTCAGAAGTCCAGCTCCGTTGCACAGCTTGTGGAGACCTTAAAGCGCCGCGGCGCCATGGATTACACCATCGTCGTCAACGCATCTGCCAGTGACCCGGCTTCCTTGCAATACATCGCACCGTATGCCGGCTGCGCACTCGGCGAGCACTTCATGTATCAGGGCAGAGATGTCCTCATCGTGTACGATGACCTTTCAAAGCACGCCATTGCGTACCGTGCACTGAGCCTGCTTTTGGAGCGCTCCCCGGGTCGTGAAGCGTATCCGGGTGACGTTTTCTACCTGCATTCCCGTTTGTTGGAGCGTTCCGCGCATCTTTCCGATGCCCTCGGCGGCGGCAGCATGACGGCATTGCCGATTGTTGAAACGCAGGCGGGCGACGTTTCCGCTTACATCCCGACGAACATTATTTCCATCACAGACGGTCAGATCTTCCTTGAGAGCGACCTGTTCTTCTCCGGCCAGCGTCCGGCTGTCAACGTCGGTCTTTCGGTTTCCCGTGTCGGCGGCGACGCCCAGACAAAGGCCATGAAAAAGGCAGCGGGCGGCATCCGTCTGGACCTTGCCCAGTACCGCGAAATGGAAGTCTTCACCCAGTTCTCCAGCGACCTCGACGAGACCACAAAGCGTCAGCTCACCTACGGTCAGAGCCTTATGCGTCTGCTGCGTCAGCCGCAGTACCATCCGATGAGCCAGCACGATCAGGTCATCACGCTCGTCTCCGCCCTGCACCACGTCATGCAGGACGTCCCGCTTGACGATATGGGTCGTTTCCACACGGAGCTCATCAAGTACGCCGAGAAGAATATGAGCGATGTCTGCCGCCGTGTCGATACCACCGGTCAGCTTTCCGACCCCGACCGCGAAGAGATTTTGAAAGTCGCGAAGGAATTCCTCGAAAAGTACAAGGCGGAAAACCCGCAGAACGCGTAAGCGCTCGGAAAGGCGGTTTTCGCTATGGCTAATACAAAAGAGATTAAAACCAGAATCGAAAGCGTTAAGGATACGCGTAAAATCACGAACGCCATGTACCTTATCGCTTCCACAAAGCTGCGCAAAGCACGCAACGATCTGGACCGCACGCGCCCGTATTTCGAGGCGCTGCGCACGGAGATCAAGCGTATTTTCCGTACCCAGAACGACGTGGACAGCCGCTATTTCTACCCCCCTGAGGGCGAGCCGCCGCTGGAGGGCACCTACGCGTGCCTCGTCATCACGGCGGATAAAGGCCTCGCGGGCGCATACAACCAGAACGTCATCAAGGAAGCTATGCACATGCTCGATGAGCATCCCGACACGAAGCTCTACGTTGTAGGCGAATATGGCCGCCACTTCTTTACGCAGCACAATATCCCCATGGAGCACAGCTTCCTCTATACGGCACAGAACCCTACCATGCAGCGCGCGAGAGAAATTTGCGACATCCTGCTCGAGGGCTACGACCGCGGGGATTTTAAGAAGATTTTTGTCATTTACACCGATATGGAGAACAGCCTCACGTCCTCTGCACACTGCACGCGTCTGCTGCCGTTCCACCGCGCCTATTTCCAGACGGATACGGTGGAAAAGGCGGTCACCACGCCGTTCGAGTTTGTACCCTCCGTGCAGGCGGTTCTCAACAACATCATGCAAAGCTATGTTTCGGGCTTTATTTACAGTGCCCTCATCGATAGCTTCTGCAGCGAGCAGAATGCCCGCATGACGGCGATGGATTCCGCCAACAGCAACGCGGAAAAGCTCCTCGCAGAGCTTTCCTTGCAGTATAACCGCGTGCGTCAGGCTGCCATCACGCAGGAGATTACAGAGGTCTCCGCCGGTGCGAAGGCACAGCGTCAAAAACACAGGAAGGAAGCGTGAACAACGTGAATACAGGTAAGATCGTACAGATCTCCGGCCCGGTCATCGACGTACAGTTCGAGTCCGGCGTTCTGCCGAAAATCAGAGAAGCCCTTTCGCTTACCGTGGACGGACGGCGGTATGTGATGGAGGTTGCCCAGCATGTGGGTGACAACACGGTCCGCTGCGTCATGCTTTCCGGCAGTGAGGGCCTTTCCCGCGGTATGCAGGTTGAGGCTCCGGGCAAAACCATCGAAGTGCCGGTGGGCGAAAACACGCTCGGCCGCATGTTCAACGTGCTCGGCGATCCCATCGATGGCGGCGAAGCCGTTCCCGCAACCGAGCCGCACAAAAGCATTTACAGAAAAGCTCCGTCGTTTGACGAGCAGAACCCGGCCGTCGAGATCCTCGAGACCGGCATCAAGGTCATCGATCTTCTGGAGCCGTACCCGAAGGGCGGCAAAATCGGTCTGTTCGGCGGCGCAGGCGTCGGCAAGACCGTCCTTATCCAGGAGCTCATCCACAACGTCGCCATGGAGCACGGCGGTTACTCCGTGTTTACCGGCGTCGGCGAGCGCAGCCGTGAGGGTAACGACCTCTGGCGTGAAATGCGTGAAAGCGGTGTCGGCGATAAAACGGCGCTCGTCTTCGGCCAGATGAACGAGTCCCCGGGCGTGCGTATGCGTGTCGCCCTCTCCGGCCTCACCATGGCAGAGCATTTCCGTGACGAAGAGCACAAGGACGTTCTGCTCTTCATCGATAACATCTTCCGTTTCGTGCAGGCCGGCAGTGAGGTTTCCACGCTTCTCGGCCGTATGCCTTCCGCCGTCGGTTATCAGCCGACCCTCGCAAACGAAATGGGCGAGCTGCAGGAGCGCATCACCTCCACAAAAGACGGCTCCGTCACCTCGGTTCAGGCTGTTTACGTGCCTGCCGATGACCTTACCGACCCGGCCCCGGCCACAACGTTCGCCCACCTCGACGCTACGACCGTTTTGAGCCGTAAGATCGCCGAGCAGGGCATTTACCCCGCCGTCGATCCGCTGGAGTCCACCTCCCGTATCCTCGAAGCCGATGTTGTCGGCGAGGAGCACTACCGCATCGCGCGTGAAGTGCAGGAGACCCTCCAGAAGTACAGCGAACTGCAGGACATCATCGCCATCCTCGGTATGGACGAGCTCAGCGACGAAGACCAGCTCACCGTGCAGCGCGCGAGAAAGATCCAGCGTTTCCTCTCGCAGCCGATGCACGTCGCAGAAAAGTTCTCCAGCGTGCCGGGCGTTTACGTCCCGCTCAAAGAGACGCTGCGCGGCTTCAAGGCCATCGTAGACGGCGAAATGGACCAGTACCCCGAGGCGGCGTTCTATAACGTAGGTACGCTCGAGGACGTCATCGCGAAAGCGAAGCAGCTAGAGGCGGAGGCGATCTGATGCGTACATTTCAGATGCACCTGCTTGAAGCCGATAAGGTCTTTTTCGAGGGCGAGTGCGAGTCGCTTGTTGTGCCCACAACGGTCGGCCAGTACGGCATTCTGGCGGGTCACAGCAATATGATCTCCGCCGTCGTGCCGGGCGTGCTCTCTTACCGCGCACCGGGTAAGGAGTGGCGCACCGCTGCCGTTTCCGAGGGCATGGTGAAGGTCGAGGGCAACGATATCCTCGTGCTTGTAGACTCCGCCGAGTACCCGGAAGAGATCGATGCCAAACGTGCACAGCGTGCCGCCGATGAGGCGAAGGAGGCCATCCTCCAAAAGCGCAGCGTGCGCGAATACCGAACCGCGCAGGCGAACCTTGCCCGCGCCATCAACCGTCTGCGCGTCAAGAAAAACGCGAGATAAGGCGGCAAAACCACACCGAATTTCCAAATATGCAAAAAGCGTTCCGAGCATTCGGGACGCTTTTTGCATATTTCACACAAAGGGTTTGCTTTTTTCATGAACTTTCGAAATTTCGCAAAAACTGCGGTACAAAACGGCGGAATGTGCTATAATGAACGCGAATACCGGCGGAAAAGTACGCCGGAAAGTTGTATTGAAATTCAGTTTAAAGGAGTCAAAAGCATGATCAAAGTCGGTTTTATCGATTACTATTTAGACGAGTGGCACGCCAATAACTATGTTCACATGCTGCACGATTACTCAAACGGCGAGGTAGAAGCCGTGTACGCCTGGGCTGAAATCGACAGCCCCGAGGGCGGCCTCACAACGGACGCATGGTGCGAAAAATACGGTCTCACCCGCATGATGACGCAGGAGGAGCTCATCGAAAAGAGTGACGTTCTGCTCGTGCTCGCCCCGCGCGACCCGAAAAAGCACGAAGAACTCGCAAACCTCGCGCTGCGCTCCGGCAAGCGCTGCTATGTGGATAAAACCTTCGCGCCGGATCACTTCGCTGCAAAGCGTATGCTCGATCTTGCCGAGCAGAGCGGCACGCCGTGCTGGTCGTCCTCCGCGCTGCGTTTTGCGGAGGAGTATCAGGCAGCGGATAAAACGAACATCAAGGGTGTCAATGCATGGGGTCCGAACGGTTTTGAGGATTACGCCATCCACCAGCTGGAGCCGATCTTCATGATGATGCAGGCTCCCGCGACGGAAGTCATGCACCTGACAAACGACGAGGTGTACACCGGCGTTCTGCGCTTTGCGGACGGCCGCACCGCAACGCTTTCCGGCTACGCAAAGGGCTCGCCGTTCATGATGAACATTGCGCGCTCCACGGAGAATTCCGTACTGGAAATTTGCTCCGATTACTTCCGCCACTTCATTGAGGCGCTCGTCGAGTTCTTCAAAAACGGCACCATCCCTGCCCCACACAGTGAGACGCTCTCCATCATCAGCGCCTGGGGCGCCCTTATGGAAGCCGAAAAGACTCCCGGCATCTGGGTCAAAGTCCCGAAGGACTGAGTTTGTCGCTCCAAAAGCCGTCACAACGCACGCATCTTTGACTGCAAAAGGCTTCTTCCAAAAGCGCGACTATGCGGCCATTAAAGAACAGCAAGTAGAGCGTTACGGCGTCTGGCTCACGAATTTCGTTATGATAAAAACGATATAAAAAAGATAGTCTTTCTAAGCGAAACAAACGCTTTGGAAGACTATCTTTTTCTATGCGTGCGAAAATGTACGTTTATTTCTTCGGTTTCGGCGCGGCGGGGTCGGTGAGTTCGGGGAGCGCGCCGCCGGAGACCGCCCAGAAATATAAACTTGCGATGCTGCAATACGGCGAAAAACGTTTGCGGTACCGCTCGAACCGTGCGCGGTTGATCTCCTTGTGGCGGTAGACCATGCGCATGCCGCGCAAAATGGCGAGGTCGCCGTAGCTGAACACATTCGGGCGCTGCAGGCAGAATAAAAGCAACATTTCCGCTGTCCACACGCCGATGCCCTTGAGCGCGCTGAGCTCGAGGATGACCGCTTCATCCGGCTTTTCGCCGATGCTGATTAAATCAAATTCGCCCGTATGCACCTTTTTCGCGAAGTCCGTGATGTATTCCGCCTTGCGGAACGAAATGCCGAGCGACTGCAAATTTGCTTCGCCATAGCCCAAAACGTGTTCGGCATCGACCGTGCCGAGGGCGTTCTGCACGCGCGCCCAAACGGTTGCCTGCGCCTTTGTGGAAATCTGTTGCCCCACGATGTGGTGTACCACGGCGGAAAAAAGGTCGTCGTCCACGGCGCGCTCAATGTGCCCCACGCGGTTGATGACCGCCGAGAGCTTCTTGTCCTTTTTCCGTAAATAAGCGAGCTCTTTTTCGCCGTACGGAAAGTACTTTACGTCATCCATCAGTCGATCTCTCCCGGAGTGCGCGATTTGATCATCGCTTCCAGCTTTTGCAGCTCGGTAATCTCTTGCGGAGTCAGCTTTTCCGGATAGCCGGTCTCGAGCTTTTCGAGCATGGAGCGCATTTTGTAGGCTTCGGCGGGCTGACGCAGAATTTCGCGCTCGCTTTTAATCTGTTCCCGCGCGGCGACTTCGTCGATGATCTGCTGCATGTAGCGATATAAATTGCTTCGTTCTGTATAATCGGCGGGCGCGTAGAAGTTTAATCGGTTGTCGTTATACAGCTTGTATACTTTGGCGCGGTTATTTTTCTCCGGGTCGTATACGCCGACGGAGTAGCCGCCTTTGCTTTTCACGAGCCGCATGCACGGAATGTCCGTGGCGCTGTCGCCGATATAGACGATGTTCTCATACGGAATGCGCAGGTTTTCCTCGGGCATGCTGTCGTTTACGCGCTCGTCGTACTCCTCCAAAAAGCCTTTTGCAATGCGGAAAATGAACTGCGTCTTGTTCGTGTAATTGATGGCCTGCGCGGGCCACTCCGCTACGCCGTCCGTGGTGTAGAGGTAGGAGGAGGCATAAATGCGTTTGAAATTCTTCGCGATGGCGCTGCCCTCAATGATTTCTTTAAGACCCGAAGAAATGATGTAGTGTTCAAGCTCAATGCCGCGCTGCGCAGCATACGCTGTCGTGCGCGCAAACCAATCCGTAACGCCGCGGTACAGCTCCACCTGCGCACCGATGGCCCGAAAATACTCGCGTTTTAAGGATTTTCCGAGAAAGCGTGAATAGCGAACAAGCATGAACATCCACGAAAGGTTGCTTTCCATGCTGTTTTCCCGCGCGAATGCGTCCGTTTCCGCCCAGAATTTGTCTTTGTCAATGCCAAAAGACGGGATGAGCGTGAACGTCTGCATGTCGTCCGGGGAAAGTGTTTTGTCAAAATCGTAGCAGATCGCCATGCGCGGCCTGTTCTCCGTCATGCTGCCGCCCCCTTTCTGTATCTCATTATAGCTAAAAACGTTTGTTCTGTAAAGAGGTTTTGCGAAAGTTGTCCGCCGATGTCCTATACTGTCCTGCAATGTCCGGTTTTAACGGCAAAAGAACGCCCTCATCGCCGCTTTTCGCAGCCGATGAAAGCGCTTTTCAAGCTGTTCCGCCGTTTTGATGCCCGGCGTATCTTTGGCTTTATTCGCAGACTTGGAGGCATGTCACGTCCAAAAGTCAAGTGTTACGATTTGCGTTCTACCCGCGCCCTCCGGGTGGAGGGCGACTCCTCGTCATCACGCACCTTAAATGGGTGGTCGGGATTTCTATCCACGCCCTCCGGGTGGAGGGCGACCTGAATATTTCCGACCTCCAGATGTCCTATATCACATTTCTATCCACGCCCTCCGGGTGGCGACCAAGCTTTCCCTCCGACATGGAGTGCCGCTTCTGGAATTTCTATCCACGCCCTCCGGGTGGAGGGCGACCTTGCGCGCCGCCCCGCAGCGTGATATAATGGCATAATTTCTATCCACGCCCTCCGGGTGGAGGGCGACCCGGCGCGGCTGTCCCCCCGCGCTGCGCCGTTGATTTCTATCCACGCCCTCCGGGTGGAGGGCGACCTATCGGCACGGGGTTGCTTGAACAACACAGCTATATTTCTATCCACGCCCTCCGGGTGGAGGGCGACTTGGCGTGGGCGCGTATTGGTACAGCTACGCCGAATTTCTATCCACGCCCTCCGGGTGGAGGGCGACAAATGACAAAATAATCACGGTCAACGAGGATAGCGGATTTCTATCCACGCCCTCCGGGTGGAGGGCGACTTAATGCGCTTGCTTGATAATCAAGCCATGTACCATTTCTATCCACGCCCTCCGGGTGGAGGGCGACTGTCCAATATGGATAAACGCCGGTCGCCACGTTGATTTCTATCCACGCCCTCCGGGTGGAGGGCGACAGTACCGGTACATGTTCTCCGCGATCATGTCGAGATTTCTATCCACGCCCTCCGGGTGGAGGGCGACTTTACAATAGGTTCGCCATAACCGATATTCTCGGATTTCTATCCACGCCCTCCGGGTGGAGGGCGACCCACACGATTGAGCAGCTGCGCGACAAAAACTACATTTCTATCCACGCCCTCCGGGTGGAGGGCGACCGGCGCGTTGTAATCAAAGCTCATGGCCTACCTCCATTTCTATCCACGCCCTCCGGGTGGAGGGCGACGCCGCAGCACATCAAACGGAGCCTCGCAGGAATGATTTCTATCCACGCCCTCCGGGTGGAGGGCGACTTCTTCAACTTCTGTCGCGCCGTCGCCCTCAAAATTTCTATCCACGCCCTCCGGGTGGAGGGCGACAAGCTAAAAAACTGCCCTCCGGTAACTGGCGTGTATTTCTATCCACGCCCTCCGGGTGGAGGGCGACATGTTTTCTTTTCACAGCCTGCCGCACGTCGCGGTATTTCTATCCACGCCCTCCGGGTGGAGGGCGACCGTCTGTTTTTTTGCAAGCTTGTTCGGCGCTGATTTCTATCCACGCCCTCCGGGTGGAGGGCGACCTTCCGCTTCCGGCCCCGTCTGCCTTTTCGCCGGTATTTCTATCCACGCCCTCCGGGTGGAGGGCGACGTGCCGGATCTCTATATCATGCAGCGCGGCGGATGGATTTCTATCCACGCCCTCCGGGTGGAGGGCGACACTTTTCGAGCAGCGCGAGGTCCTCGTACTCCGATTTCTATCCACGCCCTCCGGGTGGAGGGCGACAACGCCGTCCCAGATGCCTTTCAGCAACGAAAAATTTCTATCCACGCCCTCCGGGTGGAGGGCGACCTGCCCCAAAGCCCCCGCTCATCCACACGCAGCGATTTCTATCCACGCCCTCCGGGTGGAGGGCGACTGTAGTTCTCGAGGATCACAAGGTCGTCGAGGCCGGATTTCTATCCACGCCCTCCGGGTGGAGGGCGACAAAAGGTTGTACTGCTTCGGCGTTTTAAAAGCGTATTTCTATCCACGCCCTCCGGGTGGAGGGCGACAAAACTGCATAGCGTCCATTATATCACGCTTAGTAATTTCTATCCACGCCCTCCGGGTGGAGGGCGACTGATAGCGTGGAGTTTGTCAACAATGTTACGTGTATTTCTATCCACGCCCTCCGGGTGGAGGGCGACCCCTGCGGCTTTTGCTTTTTTGTAGTATTCCTCATTTCTATCCACGCCCTCCGGGTGGAGGGCGACTCTGGGCATCTCTAACACCTCCCTCCAGAAAAAAATTTCTATCCACGCCCTCCGGGTGGAGGGCGACTTCCTCAACTTCCGTCTCGCCGTCACCCTCAAAATTTCTATCCACGCCCTCCGGGTGGAGGGCGACGTTAAAAACCTTGCCCGCGCCTTCAATATGTCCATTTCTATCCACGCCCTCCGGGTGGAGGGCGACCTAAATACTGGGACTGGGTAGAGCAGCTAAAAGGTATTTCTATCCACGCCCTCCGGGTGGAGGGCGACAAGCTTTTTCTACGTCGTTATAGCCGGGGTGCTCATTTCTATCCACGCCCTCCGGGTGGAGGGCGACCACACCACATATCGTACCGGGTATCTAACGCCTTTAATTTCTATCCACGCCCTCCGGGTGCTGTCTCTTATACACATCTGACGCTGCCGACGAACTCTAGGGTG
>ENA-OZKV01000574-OZKV01000574.1-human-gut-metagenome-genome-assembly--contig:-NODE-574-length-21261-cov-7.629209_pt1 | contig 21261 bp, 18 predicted proteins | sample MGYA00244829_ERZ653770 | MGnify/ENA primary metagenome ERZ653770 (study PRJEB26926, sample SAMN06165244) | human gut metagenome | biome: ENVO:00009003; feature: ENVO:2100002; material: ENVO:00002003... | reverse complement strand
GAGATGTGTATAAGAGACAGGTTCGGAAATATCCCGCTTAGGTAGAAACCTTTTGCAGATTATGACAATTTTAAACATCTGCATTCAAAAAGAAGTTCAGGTCTGGACGATAAAAGACAATTACCGTCTCGGCGCCGACATCCAGTCCAAAGTCCTGGCTTTCGCATTTTCCCTTTCCGCGGAAATCGAAAGAAACCTCATCAGCCAGCGAACCAAAGAGTCGCTGGCCCGCCTGAAAGCCGGCGGCAAAAAGCTGGGCCGCAGTTTCGGTTCCCGTAACAAAAAACATATTCTCGACGGCAAAGAACAGGACATCGTCGTTTTGCTGAAAAAAGGCGTTCCCAAAGCCCGGATTGCCCGCCTTCTCGGCGTCAGCACCTCGACAATTTACAATTTTCTCGAAAAACAGCTGCCCGGCTCAGAATTTATCAGACACAACCTTAGATATACAAATTCCAAATCAAACGAACATTAGACTTCTACATGTGCCGGACAAAACGGAATAATTGCGGAAAAAGATAAACAGCTTATATTGTATGCACTTTTCGCAACAAAGGTCTTGATTCTTTACCGCAATTTGGATATACAAAAATCTAATGTTCGTTAAATTTATATGGATTACTAATGATTGTCGGATACCTGGATATATCGGAAAACAACGTCAGCCGGCAGGAACAACAGGCTCTGCTTCAGGATTACGCTCGCAGCGCTCGTTGCCGAATAGACGCGTTCCATTGCGATTCTGACATCCGCAATCTGTATCAAACGCTCCAATCCGGCCGCCATACCGTGCTTGTTGCCAATATCGTCAGTCTGGGCAGTTCGCTCCGGGATATCAGAAACAACCTGCAGTTCATTGTCGACAACGGTCTGAGTCTCGTTTCCGTCAAAGAAAATTATACGGCGCGGCCAAACCAAAAGACCATGGATATTCTTCAGGGTTTCGACCTTGCCCTGAACATGCGCAAAAGTATGCAGTCCATCATCACGGCCAATTCTCTGAACCGCAAAAAAGCCGCAGGCATAACGCTCGGCCGCAGATTCGGCTCTCGCAATAAGAAAAGACGCCTTGACGACAGCCGCGAAGACATTTGCCAAATGCTTACCGACGGCATTTCCTGCACGCAAACCGCGCGACAGCTCGGCGTTTCCAGAGCAACACTCTATGACTTTCTCCATCGCCACCCGGAAATTGCCGTTTTGCGAAAAGAGGAGAACCATGCACAAAATTAAAGATATCTTTGTCAACCTTATAAGGAGAAAAGCGTGAAAACCTGTTTGATTACCGGCGGCGCCGGCTTTATCGGTTCGCACCTTGCGGACGAACTTCTGTCGCGGAACTGCCGCGTTGTCGTTCTGGACAATTTGTCGTTAGGTCGCAAATCAAATCTGACCGCGGCAATGACAAACCCGAACTTCAAATTTGTCGAAGGCGACATTCTTGACGAAGACACCTTAAACGGCGTTTTTACCAAAAACCGGTTTGACATGGTCTTTCATCTGGCAGCCAATTCGGACATCGCCCGCAGCCACGCCAATCCCGAAATTGACCTGAACATGACCTTTCTTACCACATTCCGTGTGTTGGAAGCCATGCGCAGACATAACGTCAAACGGCTGATGTTTGCGTCCACCTCCGCCATCTACGGACAAACCGGCGGCGCAGAAGTCGGCGAAAACTACGGTCCGCTTTTTCCCGCCTCGCATTACGGTGCCTGCAAGCTGGCCAGCGAAGGCGTCATTGCCAGCTTTGCCGAAAACTACGGCACCCAGGCTTTCATTACCCGTTTTCCAAATGTCTGCGGCGAACGTACCACGCACGGCATTTTGCATGACTTTGTCAAAAAGCTGCGGCAAAACCCGCTTGAACTGGAAGTCCTCGGCAATGGCAAACAGGCCAAGCCTTACCTTTACGTCAAGGATCTCATCAACGCCATTCTGTTTGTCATCGACCGCACCGACGACAAAATCAACTGTTTCAATCTGGGCGTTGAAGGACAAACCCCGGTTTGGAAAATCGCCGAAATGGTCATCTCCTCTATGGGATTGAACGCCAAAATCCGTTACACCGGCGGCGACCGCGGCTGGGTCGGCGATGTTCCCAAGTTCGCCTACAATCTGGAAAAGATTCATGCCTTGGGCTGGAAAGCCTCTCTGACTTCTGACCAGGCCGTACAAAAAGCCATTGATTATATTTTGAAAGAAGACCTATGCAGCTTGTAATCTTAGCCGGCGGCAAAGGAACCCGCCTCGGCCTGACCGACATTCCCAAACCGATGTGTCCCGTTGCCGGCAAGCCGCTGCTTGAACGTCAGATTGAACTGGCCAAAGCTTACGGCATTGACGAAGTGTTCATTCTTTCCGGACATCTGGCCAGCGTCATCAGCGACTACTTCGGCGACGGTTCGAAATTCGGCGTTAAAATACATCACGTTGTTGAACCGTTTCCGCTCGGCACTGCCGGCAGTCTGAAACTGCTTCAGGGACGCCTGAAAGATCGCTTTATGGTCTTCTATGGCGACGTGGTCATGGATTTTAACCTGACCGCCTTTCAAAACTTCGACGCAGAAGACCCTTTGTCCGCCGGCACATTGCTTGTCCATCCCAACAACCATCCTTACGACAGCGACCTGGTCAAAACCGACCGTAACGGCAACATAATCGGTTTTCTTGCCAAACCGCATGCGCCGGACTTGCTTTACCGCAATTTGACCAATGCCGCTGTCTATATCCTGTCCCCGGAAGTTCTCAATTACATCGAAGACGCAAAAATGCAGGATTTCGGCAAAGACATCTTTCCGCGGCTGCTGCGGCATAACGTCCGGCTGCGGGCATATCAGACGCCGGAATTTATCCGCGACATGGGCACCAAAGACCGGCTGGCGCAGATATCCGCCGATGTTGACAGCGGCAAAGTCGCCCGCCGTAACCTTCGCTACAGACAAAAGGCCGTGTTCCTCGACCGCGACGGTACGCTCAACGTCAACATGGATACGCATCCCGCCGTCGAAAGCTTCACGCTGCTTCCCGGCGTGGCCGAGGCCGTCCACCGGCTGAACGAAAGCGACTATCTAAGCATTGTCGTTACCAACCAGCCGATGATTGCCAAGGGATTTGTAACCGAAACGGAAGTCGAGAACATTCATAAGAAGATGGAAACGCTGCTCGGCGGCGAAAAAGCCTATCTTGACAAAATATATTACTGTCCGCATCACCCCGATAAGGGTTTCCCGGGTGAAGTTCCCGAACTGAAAATCGCCTGTGAGTGCCGCAAACCCAAACCGGGCATGCTGCGGAAAGCCGCCGCAGACTTCAATCTCGACCTGTCACAGTGCTGGATGGTCGGCGACAGCGACTGCGATACGCAGGCCGGCCGCGCTGCCGGTTGCAAATGCCTGCAAATCGGCTCGGAAGTTAAAGATTTATCCGAAGCCGTCAACATCATTTTAGGAGAAAAAGAATGATTATTGTCAGAACGCCTTTCCGGGTCAGTTTTGCCGGCGGCGGCAGCGATCTGGCCAACTATTACGAAAAATACGGCGGCGCCGTTCTTTCAACCGCCATCAACAAATACAGCTATCTCTGCATGCACCCTTACTTCTTCAAGGATGGCTATTTTCTCAAATATTCGCAGACCGAACTCGTTGACGACGTCAACGACATCAAACACAACATCATCCGAGAAGTATTCAAACTTTACAACATCAGGGGCGTTGACCTCAACTCCAGCGCCGACATTCCTTCCGGCACCGGCCTGTCTTCGTCATCAGCCTTTACCGCCGGGCTTATTCACCTGTGCAACGCCTACAACGAAACCTACATGACCAAGGAAGAAATTGCCGAGCAGGCTTGCCATGTTGAAATCGACCTCTTAAACGAGCCTATCGGCAAACAGGATCAATATGCCTGCGCCTGCGGCGGTCTTAATTTCATAGAGTTTGAAAAAAGCGGCAAAGTCAACCTCGAAAAAGTTTATCTTACCACCGAAGGCTACGAACGGCTCGAAAACAACCTGCTGCTGTTTTATACCGGACAAACCCGCGCCGCCGGAGACATTTTAAAAGAGCAGAAGAAAAACACCACCGACGACAAGAAGAAAATCGAAAATCTGCATAAAATGGTTCAGCTGGCCAGGGATCTGCGGGAAGAACTTCTCCGCAACAATATTGACGCCATGGGCGAAATTTTGCGCCGCAACTGGGAACTCAAACGGGAACTGGCCAGCGGCATTTCCAACGATTTTATCGACCGCAGCTATGAACTGGCCGTCAAGGCCGGAGCCGAAGGCGGCAAACTGCTCGGCGCCGGCGGCGGAGGCTTTATGCTGTTTTACGTCAAGGAACAAAACCACCAGCGCGTACGCAACGCTCTCTCGGATTTGAAAGAAATGCCGTTCAAGTTCGACAACAAAGGCACCACGCTCATTCATTATAACAAACATTCCCTGAAAGGACGCTTCTGATGCAGGATTTTACCCCTCGGATTGAAGAATATCTGACCAAGCTGAAAAATACCATAGACCGCTTGGACAGAACGGAAATCAACAATTTTATCAACCTGCTGCTCAAAGCCCGCGATGAAGACCGCACAATCTTCATCATGGGCAACGGCGGCTCCGCAGCCACCGCTTCGCATTATTGCTGCGATTTCAATAAAGGCGCGTCTTACGGCTGCGACAAAAGATTCAAATTCATCTGCCTGAACGACAACACGGCAACCATGATGGCCTACGCCAATGACGTTTCATATACAGACGCCATGGTTGAACAGCTGAAAAACTTTTTCAAACCCGGAGATTACGTCATCGGCATCAGCGGCTCGGGAAATTCCCAAAACGTCGTCAACGCGATTGAATACGCCAACGAAAACGGCGGCACCACCATTGGCCTGACCGGCTATCAGGGCGGCAAATTAAAACAAATCTGCACCCATTCCGTCAATATGCGCGTTGACGATATGCAAATCAGCGAAGACCTGCATATGATGATGGACCACCTTTCCATGCGCATCATCACCGGCAAAACATATTAGTTAAGGAGGAATTATGTCTAAAATGAAACAACCCAAAATCAGTGTTATCGTCCCGATTTATAAAGTTGAGAAATACCTGGTTCAGTGCATCGATTCCATTCTTAATCAGACATTGGAAGATATTGAAGTCATCTTGGTTGACGAAGGCGATCGCGATGCCTGCCGTTTTATCATTGACCATTATGAACAAAACGACAAACGCGTAAAAGCCATACATGAAAAGAACGGCGGTTACGGCGCTTCTGTAAACAAGGGCATGGAAATTGCCGTCGGCGAATATATCAGTATCATCGAATCCGACGACTTCATCGAACCAACCATGTATGAGGAAATGTACAATTATGCCAAAAAGCTCGACGCTGACGTCGTAAAAACACCATATTACGAATACCGCGACGCACAAAACAAACAACCGGCCGAAAAAAACATCTGCAATTACGCCCAAGAGCTGGCTGAAGAACTTCCCGCGAATACAACTTTTTCGGTAACGGAATATCCCCAGCTGATGGGTGTACATGCCTCTTTATGGAGCGGCATTTACAAAACATCATACATGAAAGCAAAAAAAATTGAATTTATCAAAGCCAAGGGCGGCGCATATGTCGATGTTGGTTTCAGAATAGATACCCTGATAAATACCGACAAAACGGCCTGGTTAAACAAACCTTTTTATAACTACCGGCTGACAAATGAAAATTCGACAACCAACCAATTTAATCTCACGGCAATGATACAGCGTTGGCAGGAAGTGCATAAAAAATTTTCCGACCATCCGGATATTTACGAGAAAGTTGGTCCCGAATCTGTCTACGACGAATATCTGAATACCGCCGGTTATCTTTTTACCAACTATCCGATGACTCAGGAACAACTGAATAAAATCAAGGAACTTTATCAAAGTATTCCCGATTCCGTCATCAAAGCGGCTCCGAAGTTAACTTCACACCAAAAGAACGTCATGTTGGAAGTTAAACATAAAAACATGACGGTCAAACACTACAGAAGCAAAAATTATAACCGAAAATGGTACAGCTCAGCCGTAAAAATAAGCGCCAGACAGTTGAATATCCATCTACTGCGCTTTATGAAACACAATATTCTCCGCAATATTTTCAGAATCGGCGGCATTTACGTTATCGACTTTTGTATTGGAAAGGTAAAATAATGTTTAGTTTTATAAAAAAAGTTTTTTCTAAAAAGAAAAACTGTAAAAAATCTATAATTGTATCGGGGGGGGTAATAAACTTATAATTGCAGACACAAATGGTAATGAACGCATTTATAAGGACGGAGATTATATCGCCGGATTAAACATAAAGATTACCGGTAATAACAACTTTGTCAAATTATCAGCCAAAACAACATTTATAAATTCGTTCATTAATATTGCGTCAGATAACAACACGGTGCAAATAAACGAGGTAGAAAAGGCCATTTTCGGTTTAGATATCTGGAACGGCGACAATCAGTGTTTTGTCTGGGACTGCGGCGCAGGCTCAGCCAGGTTTGCAGCTTTCTACATGTGCCAGGCTTTTTCAAGAATTGAAATCAATAAAGATTGCCTGTTGTCTGATGTAACAATTTGGTCCGGGGATGCACACACCGTTTACGATAAAAAAACCGGCAAGATAACTAACGGACTTCCGCATACGGTGTCCATCGGCGAACATTGTTGGATCGCTACGGAAACTTTTCTGACAAAAAACGCATCCCTGCCACCTAACACCATTGTTGGCGCAAGAACAGTCATTGCTAAAAAATTTGAAAAAGAATTTACCTGTATTGCGGGAAATCCCGCAAAAATAATAAAAACAGATATAACTTGGTCATAGGATAACAAAAATGAACATAGTCCCAATATTACAAAATATTTTTTCACTAACCAACAGTAAAAATCACACGATAATCCATTTTCTGGGACTTAGAATAAAATACAAACACCGCAATATTCCTGAGCAGTCGCATCCCATTTCAACATACGTTCCGGGATACGAAATCCATGGACAGAACAACAAAATAATTATCATTGAAGAAAACGGAAGTGAAAGGCAACTGCTCCCCAATGAAAAAATAGACGGCTTAAACATCAGAATCAATGCAGATAACTCCCTGGTCAGAATTCAGAAACCCACCAAATTCAGAGACTGCACCTTATTAATTGAAAATAACAACTGCACCTATGACATAAAATCGACAATATACGAAATCGGCGGCACAATATTTCACCTCAGTGCTCCTTGTTGTAAAATACAAATCGGGCATAATCTGTCAACCGGCTGCGGGACACAAATCAACGGTTTTTCATCAGAAAACGTAACCGTTTCAATAGGTAATGACTGTATGATTTCATTTGGCGTCATCATCAGACCTGATGACGGTCACACAATTTTTTCTCCAGAATCAAAACAAATCCTAAATTACGGTAAAGACATAAAAATCGGCAATCATGTGTGGCTGGGAGAACAGGTTATTATCTTAAAGGGCGCCGTTATCCCGGATAATACCATTGTCGGAGCAAAATCACTCGTTAACAAGCAATTTCAACCGGGGGGGGTATCTCTAGCTGGGATACCAGCAAAAATTATAAAAACCAATATAAACTGGTCAAGACTGCCGCAATACATATTTAAACAGACCAATTAAACAGGGACCAAAAATATGAAAAAAATGCTACAAAAGATATTTTCCGTCAAAAATAAAAAAAATCATAAAATCATCCGAATTTTGGGGATAAAGTTAAAATTTCGTATTTCCGAAAAAAATATGATTTCTCCTCAGAAACCCGTAAAGTTATATGACATAAAAGGGCAAAACAACCAAATCATCATTGTTGAAAACGGAAATGAAAACATTTTCGACAACATTGAAGTAATTGACGGCCTAAAAATCGTAATAAACGGCAGCAATAACACAATAAAGCTGCATAAGCCGTTCAACTTGTTCAACAATGTTTTCATAGAAGTCGGTAATGATAACGTCGAGATAGAAATCGAAGAAAACTGCATCCTTGAACGTCTGCATATCAGGGCTTGCTTTGGAACTTCCCAAAAATGTTTCATTGGCAAAAACACAATTCATTACGGCGGTGCAATAGTTCTTGATGAAAACGCCCATTGTATTATCGAACCAGATTGCCTGATTGCCGAAGGACTGTTTGTTTGGGCAAGCGACGGACATGCAATCTACGACAACACAACAAAAAAACTCTTAAATAAAATTACTTCTCCGATAATCATTGGAAGGCATACATGGATAGGTTTCCACGTCAGCATAATGAAAAATTCTCAAATTGCTCCCAACTCTGTCATTGGAACCAAAAGCGTTGTTACCGGAAAGTTTACTGAAGAAAACACCATTTTAGCAGGCAGTCCTGCAAAAATCGTTAAAAGAAACATCAACTGGAGCGGCATTTCTCCCCTCATGTACGAAAATGAACATTATACTCCCGAAACTGAGACAAATGAAGAGCTTCCCAAAGATCTGTCCTACACATGGGGAATACTGGAACATCTGGGCGGAGACTTCAAGCAATACCTTTTAGAACACGATATGCCGCAAAAACTGAAAAAACTTTACCGAAATCTGGATAAAACATCTATCAGTGTCATAGACAATACGATTAAAAGAATATTGCATCTGCCTAACCACAAAAACAGAAAACTGTTTCGGGTAAAAATTAAAGAACTCGAAAATGAATTTGACATCAGCGGCGATGACGAAAAAAGAAAAACCTATTTCTCCGAAATACCTTATTATAAGAAAAAATATTTGATTCCTGCCGACAAAAGAGAACAAAACGACTATGACGTTGAAGTCTACCTGTATCATCACGGACTGAAAAACGCCGGTCAAAAAATCAAGGACTACATAAAAAATAAGGATTTTATCGATGCAGGAGCTTACATTGGAGATTCAATGCTCATCATGCAGGAATATCTTCCCCACAGAACATATTCTTTCGAACTGTCTCCGAGCAATGCTGAAAAATTCGCAGAAACCAGACGCCTGAACAATCTTCCCGAAAACAAATGCATTCTGATAAAAAAAGCCGTTTCCGAAAAAAAAGGAACCGCACTTATCAACGATTCTGCATTTCAGGGAACCACTCTTCTGGAAAAAGGAAATATTGAAATCGAAACAACGGATATTGACTCCTTCGTAAAAGAAAACAACCTGAATATTGGTTTCATCAAAGCCGATGTTGAAGGACAAATCATTCCGCTCATAAAAGGCGCAAAAAATACTATTCAAAAACACAGACCGGTGCTCTGTCTGGCCATATACCATTCGCCTCAGGAATTTTTCGAAGCAAAACCGCTGCTTGAAGAATTCGTCGAAAATGCAAACTACAAACTGGAAATACAATCACAATGTCCTTTCTGTGACGGAATATCCAGTATTGTCATTTTCGCCTACCCCAAGGAGTTATTATAACATGCACAAAATATTTAATATATTTGGTATCAAAATTAAAATAAAACAAAGATTAAAAAAAAGCCACACCGAAGAACACAAATGGGCAACAAACTGTGAACTATTTCAACCCTGCTGTGTCGACTGGTTTGGTTCTTTCAAAACATACATGTTAAAAAATAACATGCCTGAAAAAATACAAAAACTAAAACATGGCTTGGATGAAAAATCAATACAGCTTATAGACCAATTCCTAAGCCGTGTTCTAATTCTTCCCGACACTTCAATAGCTCAAGAATACCTATTGAGCCAAAACCTGATAGAAAGTCTATACACAGACGAAGAGCGCAGAATCGAAACCGATTACAAACACTCTCTTCCTGAAATCAAGAAAAAATTTGTATTTGATGAAAATGAGCTGCTGGTAGAAACATTCTATTTTCATAACGGCTTAAAATTCTGCACACAAAAAATGAAAAACTACTTAAAAGGAAAAGATTTCATTGACGGCGGAGCATATATCGGGGACAGCACTTTGATTTTCAGCAAATACTATAATCCCCGTAAAATATATTCTTTTGAAATATCAAAAAAACTATCTGATAAGTATATACAAACAATGAAGCAGAATCATATAAGTTCAGATAAATATATTCTGATTTCCAAAGGAATATCTGACAAATGTTCCGAAAATCTTTTTAAAGACAGCGCTCTGTCGGGAACATCTCTTTTATTTGAAGGAAAAGATACCGTTGAACTGACAAGTATTGATATTTTTGCACAAAAAAATATCTTAAATATCGGCTTTATAAAACTTGATCTTGAAGGCTATGCCTATGAAGCAATACAAGGAGCCGCTCAAAGTATAAAAAAATTCCGTCCCATAATCTCAGTTGCAATATATCACTCTCCGAAAGAGTTCTTTGAAACAAAACCACTATTAGAAGAAATATTACAAGAACTTAATTACAAGATAGAAATAAAATGTCTGCAATACCGCCCTTGGATTGCTATTGAATACATACTTTTCGCCTACCCCAAAGAACTGGACAACTAAAACTCAAAAGGAAATAAACAAATGAATTATACCATACTCGGCGGAGGTCTCTCCGCAATATCCCTGGCCTATTATTTGCAGGAAAATCCCAACATCAGTGAAATCCGCATTCTTGAAAAGGATGACACGCTCGGCGGCCTCTGCCGCACTTATGAAAAGAACGGCATTGAATATGACGTCGGCCCGCATATCATCTTTTCCAAAAACAAGGAAATTCTGGAACTTATGAACGGTCTGCTCGGCAATAACATTGACAAAATCAGGCGTTCCAACCGCATTCTGCATAAAAAACGCTTTGTTCAATATCCGTTTGAAAACGATTTATCCAAACTGCCGCCCGAAGATTTGGACTACTGTGTCAACGGTTTTCTGCATAACCCTTATGAAAATTACAACGCTCAAAATATGCTTCAGTTTTTCCTGAAAACTTTCGGAGAAGGCATTACCAACACCTATCTGCGGCCATACAACGAAAAAATCTGGAAATTTGATCCCAGCTTTATGGATACGCAAATGGTCAACCGTATTCCCAAACCGCCAAAAGAAGACATTCTGCGCTCGGCCGCCGGCGAAACGGTTGACGGCTACACACATCAGCTTTATTTTACCTACCCCAAACAAGGCGGTACCGAAGCCTTGATTAAAGCATTCATCGACAAACTGTCGGCCAAAGTTAAAATCCATACGAATACAAAAGTAGAAGAAGTTCAAAAAAACAACGACGGATTTATGGTCAAAACCTCGTCAGGAACGTTCAAAGCCGACAAAATCGTTTCGACCATGCCGGCCAACGAACTCTGCCATATTTATCAAACGGCGGACAAACCGCAGGAAATCCTCGACGCAGCCGACGATTTGAAATACAACTCAATTGCCATCGGCATTATCAATGTCTCCAAAGACAAAGCCGGCGACAACTTCGCATTCATGATTGCCGACAAGGACGTCAAATTCCACCGGCTTTCAAAGCTTGACTTTTTAGGCAGCCACTACCACAAAGCAGGAACCGCAACTTATATGGTTGAAATAACCTATCGCAAAAACGACCTGAACGACAAGGCCTCCGACGCCGAACTTACCGGCAAAATCATCGAGGGACTGCAGGGAATCGGTTTTATCGACAGCAGTGAAGAGGTAAACTTTACAGATATCAAACGTTTTGAATATGCTTACGTTATCTACGATCTGAATCACCGTCGCAACATGGACAAAATCAAAGCCTGGTTTGCTGAAGAAGGCGTTCATCTGAACGGTCGCTTCGGTTCTTTTGAATACCTCAACATGGATGCCGTTATCGAACAATCGCAAAAACTGGCAAAATCGTTAATCGGCTGATTACCATTACAACTCAGGAAAGGCACGTCTCTGTGTCTTTCCTGATACTCCGTCAAAACTTGACCCGCAGGCCGGCATTAAACAAATATGACGAATATGCCTTCCCTGTTTCAAGAGTCAGTGCGCCATACAAGTAAGCGTCATCCGTTATTTTGGCATTAACGCCGAGAGACGCTTCAAATCCCAGGCCGCTGAGATCGGAAGTCGTCAGGTCGACATCGGCAAACCGCAGCTTCGTCCGTCCAAGCCATTCATTATAAACCCCCAGTTCGACAAAAAGTTTCCACGCTGATTCTGCGCCTTCGGGAAGATAAGAGGTTTGCACGTTTAACTTCGTAATCATCGAATGAGTATTGTTTACCCGACCGGTCTCGCCGTTGTCTGTGCGGAAATTTTTTGCACCGCCCCGAACATAACGCAATTCAAACTTCGGCTCAACGGATATGACAGAACTGCCAGCATTTATAAAATCAGGCGCATTCCATTCAAAAGGGCGTCCCGTTTCGGCACTGAAAGCCCAAAAATTGCGTTTAATGTCATAGGCGTTTATGCCGTCATTGCTGAAAATATTGTCCAAATCGGTATGAACCCAGAAATGACGGGCTGTCAAATCGACAAACCAGTCCGTATCATTCTGAATCCAGGTTGCATACAGACCGGCCACCGGCGTTTTGGTATGACCGCGGGCATCTGAAGGAGCGGCTTGAAAAACCCGAATATTGTCGGAACTCAGATAACCGCCCATGGCACCGAAATATGTCCGACCGCCGAACAGTTCGCTCATAACGTCAATACCGCCTTCCATTCCCAGCAAATCCATTCTTGCACCCGTTTTTTCATGAACCCGCAAATGTTTCCCGTATCCACGTACCCACACACCAGCCGGAGCATTCGGATTATCGCCGTGCAAATCGCCGAGCCGCTTGCGCAGCTCGTTCATTCCCGCATTAACAATAGACAGATGCAAAGACGGAACCCCTTCAACCGATTTCGCCGTTTTGGTCAAATCCCCAGCCGTTTCCAAATACCAGTTTGTATCTGCCTCCCGAATCAGATCATATTCATAAGCACCGATATCCAGCTTATTTCCCGACAATTCAAACTCGGCGTCGCTGACCGCCTCTTCCACATTGACGACTTCAATCTTTTGACGTGTCGGGTTAGTCCCAACCGCATCTATATCCAAAGTGATGTTCCCTGTGGCCGAACCGGTAACTCGCAGCAAATCGGATACTGTACCGTCTGTCTGTAATCCTACAACTGCCGTACCGTCCGAAATCAAATCTTCAACCGTCAGCGTATTCGGCGAAAAAGCGCCCAAACTCCGCAAATCCAAACGTCCGTTCCTTTCCAGATTCAAATTGCCGAGCCGGGCACCGCGTGCAAAATGCAAAACCGAACCATTGGCTACGGTATTTTTCCCGCCCAAAAAGTTGTCCGCGTAAACAAGCGTTGTCCCCGCCGACTGATTAAACTCTCCCCGAAAAAGCGAATTATCTGCATTTTCTCCGAAAACAAGCGTATTCCCGCCGGTTTTATTGATAACGCCCGAACCGGAAAATCCGCCGTCCATAGCCAGCACATTGGCATCACCGCGAATGTTTACGACCGTGCTTCCGCCCGTATTAAGGTAGATGTCCGCACCGCCTTCGCTGGCATCTTCCGCCTTATTCCCGCTGAACAAAATATTGCCCTCAGTCGTATCCAAATTCAGAGTTCCGAGCGTAAAAACCGCACCACCGGCAGAAGCTTTGTTATTGGTAAACGAAGAACCTCCGCCGATGGTCATATTGCCGAAATTCATAATGCCGCCGCCGTATAATGCCGTATTGTCATCAAATTTTACATTTTTCAGAACCGTATTCAAACCGGAAGCATATAAGGCGCCGCCATAGCCGTTATCTGCATGATTCCTTGAAAAGAAAGCGTCGTTAACAGTCAGAGGCGCCGATGAAGACGCATCAATCGCACCGCCGTTGCCGCTTTCCGCAATATTTTCCGTAAAAGAGGCGCCGCTGACGGTAATGTCAGCACCCGACTCAACGCCAATAGCACCGCCGCTGTCAGCCGCCTTGTTTCCCAAAAACAAACTACCGCCGGAAACCGTCAAAGCAGCATCCGTAAAAATCGCTCCGCCGCTGCCTTTTTGGGACTCGTTACCCGTAAATTTCGTATTATCTATCCGCAGTATACCGTCACTGTGAACTATGGCGCCGCCGTCACGAACAACTGCATAATTGTTTTTAAACTCGCTGGCGGCAATAACGCCTTCGGTGCTCCCTCTTCTCAGCTTGACGGCCCCGGCTTCCGTTGCATAATTGTCCGCAAACAGCGTATTGATGATATTCAACTCGCCAACACTGTTGATTGCGCCGCCATAATTTGAAACGCCCTGGGAATTAATCGTGGTATAATTGCCGATAAACTGAGTGTCTGCAACCGTTAAAGAAGCATTATTGCCGGACGTGTAAACGGCACCGCCTTCCGAAGCTCTGTTGTTCTTGAAAACGCTCCCGCTTATTTGCGCCGTTCCCGACGAATTAATCGCCCCGCCGTAAGACGAAACGGAGCGGTTGCCGTCAAAAGTCGAGTTTGCAATGCTCATCGTACCCGAACTGTTGATTGCGCCGCCGGAACCGGAAGCCGTATTGTTCAAAAATGACGTATCCGAAATATCCAGACGCTTTGAATTATAAATCGCCCCGCCGACGTCAGCCCTGTTCCCCGAAAAGGAACTGTTGCCTTGTATAGTCATATTGCCGAGATTAACAACCCCGCCGCCATAACCGTTGCCGTTTCTCTGTTCAAAGGCGACAGAAGTTATCGTCAAATCCTGCGCTTCGCCCAACCCCAAAGTCCCGTTGGCAACTGCACCGACAGTCCCGGACGTAAATGTCAAATTGCTGATTTCGGAACGAATACCTGTACCGTTAAAGGCAAGCGAGCCTGACAATACCGCCGACGGATTTCCGGCTATCGACGCACTGTTTTTGACATTTCCCGAATCTGCCGAAGTGCCGGAAATCTCAATTTCATACATATCCCCGTCCTTATTGGCATTAGCCTCCGCAATCGCCTTGGCAAGCGTCCCTCCCTCCGGAACGTTATAATCAGCGGCAAAAACCAAAGACGGAACCAATACAAAGGTTGAAATCAGAACAATATCAACACGCACAAACATTCTCCCTCATTCTCTGCCGAAACAACACAGATACAAATGGGATATGGTGCAGGTAAGAAATAATTCAACAATTTCACAACCTAACCTTTTTTCCATAATAATCAGGCAAACAAAAAAGGCTTTGAGAAACCTCAAAGCCTTCTTATTGGTTGCGGGGGCAGGATTCTGATACTACTACAATTCCTATAAAAAATTTACTTTTGCCTACAAAAACTTATTAATTTGCCTAAAACTTACTCCTACAAAAAGCTATTACAAAACATTCATACAAACATACCGAGTCTGGAGAGAATATGAAAGCTGTTAAAGGATACAAAAGTTTATATATTGCTAATAACGGTATATACAAGATTCGTATAGCCGTCCTTCCACTAGTACAAAAATTTTATTACACGCCTAAAAAAATTAACCATTCTTTGCGAACAAAAGATTCTAATAAAGCAAAAGATGAATACTATAGACTAATAGCCAAAATAGAAAGAAAATGTGATTAAAAAAACAAAGTACAAACCCTAACGACAGACCTCTGTTCTCTGAAGACTGTTTGAAGAAGAACTTCTTAAAATATATATTACTATTTTACAGAGTATTCTGGAATAGTACAGGACAAACTATTGGAAAAATTATTAAACATTCCTCCTGAACCGTGGGAAATAAATAAAAAACATCAAAGATACAGATTTAAAATGGACACAGACATTTAACTTTGAAATCAAAACTGAAATTCCTTTTATTTTATTACTGCTTGTGGTTGCTGGCATGAAAACTTATATACATTACCAGAAGATAACTGTGCGGTAAGTCGAAAACAAACGCTATAGTACACCAAACGGAAAAGAAGTCTTATCTGCCGTTGTGCAAGTATTGCAAAATTTAGGCTACACAATTGTGGAAAGTGAAACTATTTTTAATAAATTAAATTAATCAATATTCTTAACCGGACAAGCAATATAGAAAAAACTTATTGTCCTTTATAACAGCATGTAGTTCAACAAAAGATAATGTTCTTGGAACAAATCAATTGCAAGTAGCCTTGCGTAATTTTCAAGCCAGAGCATTTGATACAACAAATAAAGAACAAGTCTTAAGAAGTGTTGTTGCCTCTATGCAAGATTTGAGTTTTATCATAGGGAAAGCATATTATAGTTCGAGCTAATGCTCAAATAGGACTAATCCAATAGAAAGTCCAATTCCTTATCAAAATTTCTTTGAATCCTTGTCAAAATCACTCTTCCTAACCGTTCATGAAATGAATTAGCAAAAAAAAGAGATTGAAAGTAAAACTCAACCTCTTTTAATAACTATTGGAACTCTGCCAAATCTTTTCCTGTTTCTCTAAAAGAGTGAATTTTAGGCTTTAATATTTTTCGATAAGAAGCGTGTGTATTTTTTTTCATATTATCTATATATACAAAGATTTTCTTTTTTATAAAAGCTAAAATATTTAAAATAGGTATACTTAAAACTAAAGATATTATACCTAGAAGGGTATCATTTTCCGATATTAAAGATTTTATGATATGGTAAATGCCAAAACAAACAAAAATAAAACAAAGTGATATAATTAAAATTGTTATTATTGTAGAAAATATTATCCCCAACCTTATCTTCTTTTTAACTTCCATTTTTTCTTTGAATAAATCTTTTTGCTGTCGGTATCTTAGTTCTACAATGTTTTTGTGCCCAATTTTTGCTTTACGAGATTGATTTTCCTTTTCTCGTTGTGCCATTGTTAAAATATCTGTAGATAAAAAATCAAGAATAGCATTTTCATTATTAAAATCCAAATTTTCTGCTTTCTGAGTTTCTTTTTTCAGTATTAAATAACCATTTGCAAGGTCTTCTTCTGTAAAGTCACTATAACGTTCTCTAACAAAAGAATAATCCTGTTTTATCTTTTGGGATAATTGATGAGATATTGCGAGTTTTGCTTTGATTGCAACATCAAATAGTGTAGGTAATTTAGATTTATCTGAAAATCCTTTATTTAGGCTAAACCATAAACTATTAATTGCAGAATCTAAAGAAGTTGCTAAAAAGTATTGATTTTCATTACTTGCTAATTTACTTTGCAAAAGAAACGTTGTCTTATTGTCTGAAATAAATAATATTTTACACCGATTAAAAGTTCTACCAGCATTTCCTTGTCGTAAAATACTAACTTTATTAAGCTGTTCTAATAATTTTTCGCACTCTTCTTGTTTATCTTGTAGTGATTTTTCTTGTTTTAATTGTTCATAAATACCATGGTCAATAAGGTTGTAGGCTTCATTTTCTTCCGCCCAATATTTATCATATAAGTCCTCTTTGATATTATATTGAGATAATAAACTGTAAAATTTAGATTTTTTTATTAAAACATCACTAGGAGAACAACAATTTTTTAAAATGTTTTCCATTGCAGAGCTTTCGATAGGCAAACGCTTTTCTAAATTATTTTGTGTAGATAGAAAATAGTTTTCAATTTCAGTTTTGGTCTCAGAAAAAAATTTTAATTCAATTAACTGACTATTCTTATTTATTTCTTTTACAAGGTTGATGAAATCCATAAATATTTTTTGATATGTTTCTCCATTATATCCAGCTAAATGAAATAAATGTTCAGTACTTAAAAAGAACACTATTTTGTCTCGCCAAGTCCCAATCAAATTTAAATCAGGAGTATAAATAACCCCTTCATAAATAATTATCCCTTCTCTGATAGAATTAAGCTTTTCTTTAGACACAGTATCTAAAGACATTAAAAACATACTAATCAGCGTTGAATATTCTCCCGCTACAGAAGAATCTAAAAGAACATTATAAAATGTTTCTTTTATAAGTTCCTTATCGTTAATAGATAAGTTTGTTTTTTTCTTACTTTCTATGTAAAGAATAAGTTTTTTAAAAATCGAATCATACTCTTCTTGTAAATCCTTATAATTATTGATAGCTTCAGAATACATATTCATTTCTGCTGAAAATACGTATTTTTTTTCAATTAAATTGAAAGTATGAATTTTCTCTGGAATATTTTTTTTGAGAACAGTCTTTATCACGGATTCAGGAATCTCAAATTTATAATAATCGTTTACAAAATTGGTAATTTCCAAAGAAGTAAAAGACCTTTTATCTGGAGAAGATAGAACAGCACCAATTATAAAATCATAAAGTAAAGAATATATGTTCTTTTTTCTGTCATAAAGAACTTTAAACAAAGCAATAGAAGCCAAAGTACAATTATTAATCATTTTACATATCTCAAAAAAACCACACACCTAAAATATGTTATAAAGGATGAAAATACAAATCAATACAATTCTTACAAAAACACACTGTATCAAAACCAACTACACTCTGATTTGACATTCAAAAAATGTAAAAACTAAGAGGAATATTCTTGGCTTTTACATATGTAAAGTATAATCTATAATATAGTTTATACAGGAAGATTCGCTTTACAGAAGAAACAGGATGATTTTCAATAATATCAAAAAACATAGTGCTTTACAAAACATAGATAGACAGTTAGCCAGAATGGCTTGCGATAGGGAGTATATAGATAAATTTTCCGGCAATGATACAAATAGACCTCAGCTTCAAGCTATGATTAGAGAGAGTGATATTATCAATGTCCACTCAATGGATAGACTTGCTCGTAACGTTCAAGACCTTTTGTCATTGATTGACACCGTAATCAATAAAGGCGCAAAATACAATTCCATAAAGAAAACCTTACTTTTGACGGATGCTTTTCAAAAGCTCATGTTAACTTGCTAGGGGCTGTTTCCAAGTTTGAAAGAAAGATTATCTTAGAAAGACAAAGAGAAGGAATTGCCATAGCAAAGCAAAAGGGCAAGGGGCGGACAGAAAAAGCTCTCTGAGGAACAAATAAAAGAGATTAAAGCGCTGGTAGAAGAAAACAAACTGCTAATAACTAAAATTGCCAGACAATACAAAATCACTCGTCAGACGATTTACAACCTGATTAAGTAAAGTTATGCACAAAATTGCTACAAAGCAATATCACAAAAAGCTCATACAAAATCACATAAAAACAAAAAGACAGCCACCTATAAGTGACTGTCTTTGCTTAATATTTACACATTGGTTGCGGGGGCAGGATTTGAACCTACGACCTTCAGGTTATGAGCCTGACGAGCTACCGGGCTGCTCCACCCCGCGATAAACGCAGTCTCTTGCAAGACAGTGCATAAATACGCCTTTTCCACACTATTGTCAAGCTAAAAAATTAAAAAAACATGGAAATCACAATTGCAAAAACGAAAACCAATATGATGAGCCAATGCCACCAAACCATTTCTTCTCTCCCCTAATTAAACAATACGAGTGCCGTTGCAACAACAGTCAACACGGCAACCGCGGCAATCTTATGTTTTGTTTCCCACTCCATAAGCTCCTCCGGTTATTTAAATAGGTTCTTCCAGCCCCAATTCAATGGCTATAATTTTCGTTAGGGCTGACAGCAAAAGTTTTTTCAAACAGCAGCTATGCCGGATACGTCAATCTGAACGCAGCAATATTTTCAATAACTTCCGTCAGATACTTTCCGGCCAGGTATTTTGCCATCGGCAAATTCATATCCAGACAATTTCCGCAATCTCGCGGCGATGCTCCCGGAACCTCTCCCTGAAAGTCACGAATAAATTCAAACATCTCCTTAATCAACGGCAAAATATCTTCGGAACTGTAGTCTCCCGCCAAAAGCAGGTAAAACCCCGTCCGGCAGCCCATTGGACCAAAATAAACCGTCTTTTCCGCAAATTCGGGATGATTGCGCAAAAAGGTTGCGCCGAGATGTTCTATCGTATGTACCTCTGCCGTATTCATAACCGGCTCATCATTCGGACTGGTCATTCTTATGTCAAATGTTGTAATAAATTCCGTTCCGAACTTGTCCTTCCGAGAAACATAAAGACCCGGAATAAGTTTAAGATGATTAACCATAAAACTCGCAATTTTTTTCATAACAAATCTCCTATTCTCTCGAATATACCAAAGTAAATCACAAATTAAAAGAAAAACCTGCCGCGGTTAAACGTCAGGTTTTCTTGTCAACATATGGTTATACAATTAGAAATCACAACAATTTAAGATTACCGGCGGCGATACGCCCGCGATCATCATAGATATCGAAGGAGACGCGCTGGCCGTCGAAGAGTTTTCTGATACCGATTTTTTCGAGTTGGGTAATATGGACGAAGACGTCTTTGATTTCGCCGTCCGGAGTAATAAAGCCATAACCTTTTTTGCAGTCAAACCATTTAACGTTACCTTGTTTCATAAACACACTCCTGGAATAAAAAATAAAATTAAAAAGAGATATAAGGATAAAAAAAGAATAATAACGTGAATGAGATTACGGAAGAGATTGTAAAGGAATGAGGAAGAAAGGCAATGAGCTATTTTTCGGGAACAGGTATCGAATTTTTCGTACTCATTGCATTTTGTGCGCCCTTTAATTTTGTATACCTTCCTTGAGCCTCGCCATTTTTTGTCCGCAAAACATATAATGGAAAGCATGACCGCAAGAAAGCCGCTGTAACGACCGCAGAATACCCTGCCGCAGCAAGGCCGGCATTTTTCCGAAGCGAACGCCAATCCGTCTCAGTGACGCAAAAAACCGCCCTGAACCAACCGGTATCTGCAAACAAAGTTTCTGAAGATCCGTTAAAAAAAACCTCCTGCAAAAGCAGGAGGCTTAAAAACTTGCAATAAGAAGAATTCATTCCAGATGATGTTTAGAAGACCTGGCAGCGACCTACTCTCCCGTGCCTTAAGACAAAGTACCATGGGCGCAAAAGGGTTTAACGTCCGAGTTCGGAATGGGATCGGGTGGGACACCTTCGCTATTACCACCAGGTCATCTAAACACCATCTGAAAGAATTAGAACCAAATCTGTGGAGCAGATTATTTATACGTTAAAAAATCAAGCCAATCAGACTATTAGTATCAGTTAGCTAAACACATTGCTGCGCTTACACACCTGACCTATCAACGTGGTGGTCTACCACGGTCTTAATTGGGATACCTTGTTTTGAGGTGGGTTTCCCGCTTAGATGCATTCAGCGGTTATCCCGTCCATACTTAGCTACCCAGCGTTGCTCCTGGCGGAACAACTGGTACACCAGAGGTATGTTCATCCCGGTCCTCTCGTACTAAGGACAAATCCTCTCAAGTATCCTACACCCACGGCAGATAGGGACCGAACTGTCTCACGACGTTCTAAACCCAGCTCGCGTA
>ENA-OZKV01000514-OZKV01000514.1-human-gut-metagenome-genome-assembly--contig:-NODE-514-length-23647-cov-12.358257_pt1 | contig 23647 bp, 14 predicted proteins | sample MGYA00244829_ERZ653770 | MGnify/ENA primary metagenome ERZ653770 (study PRJEB26926, sample SAMN06165244) | human gut metagenome | biome: ENVO:00009003; feature: ENVO:2100002; material: ENVO:00002003... | reverse complement strand
TCTGACAGACTGATCTGTCCGTTGCTGTACCGATACATACACGTTCCCTCCAAGTGCAAGGGTTTTGCCCGCTTTTTGTCGTTTCCCTTGCACCTATTATAGCACAGATTGCCGGGATTGCCTTGTGTCGCAATGCTTTTTGGGTTGGTCAGTAGACATTACTTAGGAAACTAACAAGCCGTTAACAGGTGGAAATGACAAAATTACCGCACGAAAGTATGGCAAAACACACAAAAATGCACCAAATGAGCATAATAAATGTTATTTTTCCGTCTTGACAGTTGCAGATTTGATGGTATAATAAACCATGTAAAAACTCGAACTGTGATTTGCCGGAAATCTGGCGAATTACATATCGAGAAACGATAAATGTGTTACATGCGAAGGAGACGTGAACTGTGACAGAGAAGGAACTGCGGAAGCTGGGACGCGCGGAGCTGCTGGAACTGCTGCTGGAACAGGCACGGGAATTTGAAGCACTGGAGCAGCGGCTGAATGCGGCAGAAGCGGCGCTGCAAAGTCAGCAGCTGCAGCTGGAAACGTGCGGCTCGATCGCGGAAGCGTCGCTGAAGCTAAACGGCGTGTTTGAGGCGGCGCAGAAGGCCGCGGAACAGTATCAGCAGAACGTCGAGCGGCTGTGCCAGGAGAAAATCAGCGCGGCAGAAAGCCAAGCGCAGGAAATCCTCGCGCGCGCAAAGAAAGCCGCCAATCAGCAGTAAAGAAACATGGCAGAAGGGAGGGCGCGCAGGTGTCAGAAGACAAGAATCAGCAGAAAACGGGCAAACAATTGCTCAACGACACGCAGGAAGCGGCGGAACGCGCCCACCTGCTGCGGCAAATGAACCCCACATCCGCACAATTGGAAACGGAACTGAAGCATGAGAAACGCAAGCACAGCTACAACCGCGCCCTGCGCAGCACGCTCTATACGCTGCTGGTGGTGGCGGCGGTCGCGGTGCTGATTGCAACCATGGTCATGCCCATCCTGCAAATCACCGGCACGTCAATGACGCCGGTGGTCGGGCAGGGCGAAATCACAATGGTCGTGCGCGGGTCAAATCCGCAGCGCGGCGATATTATCGCTTTTTACTACAACAATAAGGTGCTGATTAAGCGCGTTATCGGCCTGCCGGGCGAGTGGGTCAACATCGACGGAAGCGGCAACGTCTACATCAATGGCGAACTGCTTGATGAGCCGTACATCACCGACCGCGCGCTGGGCGACTGCTCCATCACGCTGCCGTACCAGGTGCCAGACGGGCGGTATTTTGTTCTGGGTGATCACCGCTCCACCTCGCGCGACAGCCGAAGCACACTGGTCGGCCCAGTGTCCGAAGAGCAGATTATGGGGCGCGTAACGCTTCGCATTTGGCCGCTGAACCGCTTTGGATTCCTACAATAACGTAAGTGCAATACAACAAGAAGAGGAACACAGGTTCCAGAATCGGAGGATGCTGACATGAACCGCAAACTCATGGAATTAGCAGAAAGATACGTTGCGCAGCGGAAGCGCCGGATGCGTCTGTTCAAGACGGTCACGGCGCTGGCACTCGTTGTCGCCATCTGCACGTCTTATGTGCTGATGATGCCGGGCCTGACGATGGCAGCGGAAACGTACTGCGGGCTGGAGGAGCATACCCACACGGCGGACTGCTATGTGGACGAGCTGACCTGCCTAATTTCCGAGCGCGAGGCGGAGACAGTCTTTACCGATATTATGCGCTGCAGCTTTGAGCCGCACCACCATTCCTCCGATTGCTACAATGCGCAGGGCGAACTCAGCTGCGGCTACTGGGATGGCTACATCCACGAGCATGACGAGAAGTGCTACGATAGCAACGGCGTTCTTATCTGCACGCTGGAGGAGCATCCGATGCACAAGCACACGGATGCCTGCTACAATTGGGAGAAACAGCTGACCTGCACGCTGCCGGAAAGCGAGGGGCACATCCACACGGATGCGTGCTATCGGGCAAAAGAACCGACTTGCGGTCTGTTTGAGGGCGAAGGCCACCAGCACACGGCGGATTGCGTGACGGAAACACGCACGCTGATTTGCACCGAGGACGTTGCGACGAACTCCGACATGCCGCATGTCCATGATGACAGCTGCTACGAAGTGACCCGGACGTACACCTGCGGCCTGACGGAAGGCGAGGGCGCACATCACCATACGGATGCCTGCTATCCGACGACGGAAGAACCGACTTGCGGTCTGTTTGAGGGCGAAGGCGCACACACGCATGATGATTCCTGCTACGAGATGGTGCGCGGCGACCTGAAATGCAAGCTCTATCCCGACCCGGCGAAAGTGCACACGCATTCCGCGTCCTGCGTCGATGCGAAAACCGGCTACTACACTTGCGGCTACATTCAGGTGCTGCGGCATCAGCATACAAATGAATGCGTTGTGACGGTGACGGCGGAGGATTCTGGCCATCATCACACGGCGGACTGCTACGAACGCCACTATATCTGCGGCAAAGAAGAGCACACGCACACGGCGGATTGCTACTATGACCCGACCCCGAACCCCGATGCGACGGCAGCCCCCGAAGTGACGGCTGAGCCGACTGCAGCCCCCGAAGTGACGGCTGAGCCAACGGCAGCGCCCGAAGTGACGGATGAGCCGACGGCAACTCCCGAAGTGACGGCCGAGCCAACGGCAGCGCCCGAAGCGACAGCTGAGCCGACGGCTGCTCCCGAAGTGACGGATGAGCCGACGGCAGCCCCCGAAGCGACAGCTGAGCCGACGGCAGCCCCCGAAGCAACGTCAACGCCCACGGAAGCGCCCACGGCAACGCCCGCGCCTACGGAAGAACCGACGCTTGCGCCGACTGTAACGCCCGCGCCGACGGAAAACGCCGCCGAAACGGCTGCCCCGATGGACGAGCCGTCCCCGACACCTGCGCTTACGGTGATTCCGTCGATGGACGCTGATGCCGCGAAGCCGGACGACATGATGATGCCGTCGCTTGGACTCGACCCGGGCTTCCTGATGATGGCGAACGAACCGCCTGCCGTCAGCGAGAGCGGCATGCAGATTACCAATATTACGGTATCGAACATCATACTTCCGGAAAATGCCAATGCGTACAACTATAGCTTCGCAGCGGACTTCAAGATTTCGGATGAAGCTATTCTGCGCCATGGCGAAGGCAACAAGATTATTATTCCGGCAGAGAATACGCATATCAAAACGGACAGCACTTCTGTCTGGTCGGGCACGGACGCCAAATTCAGCAATGAAAAGCCGGCGTTTAAGTTCCAGTATAATCCCACAACGAAACAAGTTGAAATGTGGTTCACCGACGAGTATATGGACTTTGTCCGGAACAACCCCAGCCATGACGACCGCACCGGCACCATGAAGATGAGTGCCGAAATCCGCAAGGACGATGTTGAGAATCTGGGCAACGACGACCTGACCATCAAGTTCGGTGGCGCATCGACTACCGTGAAGTGGGAGGACATCGACAGGGGCAACAACTCCCTCCTCGGCGATTTGAGAACTTGGAAAAGCGGGGCTAATGTCAACTGGGAAAAAGGAACGATTGAGTATACCGTCAAAATTGAATCCACAAAGGGCACGAACGGCAAGAACGCGACTGCTCAAGACGTCATGACGGCTGTGAATAAGCAAATGGCCCTGACAAACATGACCGTCACGGAGGTTAAAGTACACTCTAACTGGAGTCAGGTGCCCGCTGTTGACTCTGCTTCGACAGAAATCAAGACGGACGGTACATGCGCCTGCGGTACGACGGGAACGCACATTCACTACGTTTATGCGAACACGACGGACGAAAGCGGCAAGGTCTATACCATGACGACGGACTATGTGCTGCCGCCGCTTTCGGCAAATGAAACATACGAAATTAAGTATGAATACACGTTCGACAAGGACGGAATGACCGGTGAATACGATCAGCTGACAAATACTTTCACTGCGCAGAGTGGCGGAAAGTGGGATCATTCCCAGGATTCCTCTAACAGCAACCCTACTGACGTTCAGATTAAAAAGCTGCAAAAGAGCAACTGGTACAACAGCAATGAGGGCTGCATTCAGTGGACGCTCACCGTCAACGAAAACCGTTTCAACATCAAGGATAAGACGCTGACGGACACGATGTTCGACCAGCTTGTGGACGAAAACGGCAGTCTGCTGTTTTCGAAGACGGACGGCAAGGGCTATGTGTCGCAAATCACGGCGAATAACACGCCTATCACCGCTGAAAACTACACGGATTACTTCACCGTGGAAACCGGCGCGGATGGCAAACCGCAGCTGAAATTCAAGGACACCGACGCTAAGATCGTAATCCAATACAAAACGCCGGTGGAAGCAACCGCGCAGGATCAACAGATTACAAACACGGCGGAATTCGACGGCGAACAAAAGACAAGCACCGCGCATGTAGGGCAGGACAAGCGTTACAATGTGGTGAAGTCGGTTGACGCAAGTATGCCGGCGGATCCGACGAAGAACGGCGAATACACCGATGGTCTGTATCCGGTAGCGTGGAACGCGACGTACACCTTCCCGGCGACGAAGGATGTTCAGTATAAGCTGAACTTCGGCGATACGCTTGACAAGAAGGTGGAATGGAAAAACGGAATAGAAATCATGCAGCACTACATGACGGCGGCTCAGGCGCAGACATTGCTCAACGCCATCAAAGACCTCGATGTTGTGAAAAAGCATGATGCGCAGAAGGTGCCGTACACCATTACGCTGCTGACCTGCGACAGTCAGGGCAAAAATGAAGGCACGATGGTGGTGTCTGCGGAAACGACGCTGACGGAAGGCTACTACTATGGTTTCCGGTTTGAAACGACGGGCGAAGGCGTTGTGCTGAACGACGCCAATACGGATGTGAACGCGACGACAAGCGTTACGCTCCCGTATCAGACGACCATCTATTTGGAAGAGTCCCGCACGAGCGGGGTTGACTTCAAGAACACGGCTGTTAACGCGGGCAAAAACGGAGACGCGTGGTACAAGGCCGCCCCGAACGACCTGGTGGAGAAGAAGTTCGGCAACCATGGCGTTGGTGATTTGAACGGGCAGACCATCCACGAAAACGAGCTGTACTGGACCATCCTCCTGCGCAATGATGGCGTGGCGCACGACGAAATCACCCTGACCGAAACGCTCCCGCCGCACATTGTGGTGGAGTACATCGAATACGGCGGCTCGAGGCTGATTCTTAGCGAAACGGACAGCACGAAGATGACCGTTGTCAATAAGAAGCTGGACAATGCCGGTACGATTCCGGATGGCTATGAGGTCAGCAACGAGTGGGGCGAGCAGCGCATTTCCATCAAGGCTGATTTGACGACGGTGGGCGAAGGCGCACAGCAGCAGCAGAGAATCAACATCTCCATGAAGCCGAATGAGAATACCGGCGGTTCGGAAACGATCCTCAACGGCAAGGCGGATATGACCGTCAAGGTTCACTGCAAGATTGCCGACGACTTCCTGGCAACCGCGGTGAACGGCAGTTTGGCGCTGGGCGTGCTGAACAACCAGCTGGACGTGAGATACGACGCGGCGCTCTATCACAAGGAGCAGAAGACCGAGCTGACCTACGAGGAAGAGACGGTCGAGGCGGTGAACGTCCAGAAGGGCTACAGCGTCAAGGGCGGCGACCAGCAGGCGCGAATCACCTACACCATCGACATCAACCAGGCAGGCGCGAAGCTGAATCCGGCATCCAGCACGCTCAGGCTGACGGATACGCTGTCCTATGACGTTCTTGGATTGGCTGGCGTGTATCCTTATCTGCGCAATGTGACGTTGGATGAAGGTTCCTTCAGGCTCTATGAGGCGTTGAAGGATGAAAACGGCAACCCGATTCTGAACGTTGATGAAAACGGCAAGGGACATTTGGTGCGCGGCGCAGAGATAGAGAAGTATCTCTGGAAGATGGAGTTCACGGAAACGGAGGAAGGGAATAAAACCTACCAGTATCCTCCGCAGGGAACGCCGAGCTTTAGCGGATCGACGGTAAACACGCGTAAGCTGAACATAACTGTCACCGTTCCGGACGGCAAGGCGCTGATTCTGGAATACACGGCGCAGGAGAACATTCTGCTGCCGCCTGAGGTGACGAACGAGTACAACTTCAACGACGTGAACCACAAGGGCATCAGTCCGGCGTTGAGAAACCACGCAAACCTTGAAGGAAAAGACGGCTCAAGTACCGAACTGAACAACAGCAATAACGACTACTTCAGTCAGGGCGGCGGCTACATCCACAACAATCTGGTCATCCGCAAGGTGGACAGCGCGAACACCTCGCTGCTGCTGCCGGGGACGGAGTTCACCCTCTACGCATGGAACACGGAAACCAACAAGTTCGAGGCGGTTGGCGGCGAAAATGGTAAGGTCTACACGGATCAAAGCGGTATGATTACTTACCAATACAATTCGGAGAAGCTGAACGAGCGTCCGCTCGACCCGAACGTCGCGTACATGCTGGCGGAAACGAAGGCAGTCGAGCCGTACCACCTCGTGCTGGAGGATCGCCCGCTGGTCGTCTTCCACATCGTTCCGCGAGCGGACGATACCGAAGCACATCCGGAGAGATACCCGGACGGTCTCAACAATGGCAACTTCGGCACGATTTCAAAGAGTCGGCTGCAGGAGCTCATGACTGCTTCCGGCATCAAAGGCGTGGTGGATGGCCCGCACACCGTCAACGGCTCTGCGAGCATCAACATTCAGGTGAAGAACAGCAAGGACCGCCACGACATGGAGGTGCAGAAGAACTGGGCTGGCGACGACGCCCATGAGAATGCGCGCCCTGCCAGCGTCCTCGTGATGCTTCGCCGCTATGCGCTGACGCAGGAGCAGTATACCGACGTGCTGAACACGGATGCAACGCAGAATCCGCAATGCATCCTGTCTGCGGAAATGGTCAACAATAGCACGAAGGTTGCGCGACAGTTCCCGGAGAATCAGGACGTTACGCTAACGCTGAACTTGCTTGATGGCGCACTTGACAACGCTGCGCGTATTGTGGCTCGCGTAGACGGAAAAGAAGTGGTCTTGGAACCGCAAGATACGTCGAGAAAACAGTTCGTTTACACCACCAAGATGACGCATCAGAAAAAAGTAATTTTCTGCTTGCAGTGGAAAAACTGGGAAGAAAAATGGCAGGACGGTCGCTACTATAACAACGTGAGCATCACGATGACCCCGGAAGGTACGCCAGTTGACGAAGTGCCGACGCAGGTCACGCAGTTCACCGATGCGCAGTGGGCAAAAATTCGCCAGCACCCGGACGACGCTTACGGCGGTCGCGAGGCTACGCTGACGGCAGCGAACGGCTGGCACACCCAGTGGTCGCAGCTGGAATCCACCGGCGCGGACGCGAACGGCAACAAGCTCTACTACATTTACTACATCGTCGAGGGCAAAGTGCCGAGCTACACCACATCCGGCATCACCTACACCATCGACCCGAACGCCAGCAAAACCACCGGCACGGTCACGGCGACGCTGACCAACGTCTACCGCCCGGAGGACAAGTACGGCGAAATCAGCATCGACTTGTCCAAGGAATGGTACGCGCCGGATGGCACAAAGCACACGATTACCGAGGAATTCGGCGGCGTGCAGGTCGCGCTCTACAAGACGCGCTGGGATTACGTCAACGGCGCGTGGACGAAGGGCAGCACGGAACGCCGCGACACGGTCACGCTGGCAGAAGCGAACAAATGGAGCGCCAAGTTCGAGGGGCTGGAAACCTACACGGTCGCCATGGAAAACGGCGTTGTCCAAAACGCCCGCGCCTACACCTACAGCCTCCGGGAACTGAACGTGCCGAGCGGCTTCTACTGCCAGCTGGCATACAGCGGTCTCCCGCAGCACCCGAGCGAGTACTTCACGGACGGGAATCCCGCCAATCCGAAGGCGGACACGCAGAACGCACGCGGCACGGCGACGCTGCGGAACTACGAGATCGCGAAGCTGACCATCGAAGCCGAGAAGCGCTGGGGTGAAGGCGCAAAGCCTGAAAACATGCAGGATACGCTGACCTTCCGCCTGACCCGCGAAAAGCAGGAGAACGGCGCGTGGGTCGCGGACGACAGCTTCCAAGCGGTCACGAGGGTCATGAGCATCAGCAGCCTGAACACAAGCAAGGTCGTGTTCGGCACTTTCCCGAAGTACGCTGTGACGGGCTTCGACGAGCAGAATCAGCCCATCAGGCAAAGCTACCGCTACAAGGTGGAGGAGGTCAAGTACCAAAACGAAGCCACCCTCCCGTTCAGCGTCAGCTATAGCCCGGCGGACGGTTTCGTGACGACGGAGGGCGATGCGAACACCAGCACCACCGTCACCGTGACGAACAACAAGCTGACGAGCGAGAAGGAAGGTCTGTACCGCTTCAACGTGGCGAAGCAGTGGCTGGATGCTTCCGGCAATCCTGCGGACAAGCCCACGCCGGAAGGCACGAAGGCGAAGATTACCGTGACGCGCACCCGCCATGTCTATGCCCCGGATACGGGCTGGACAGCGGAAACGCCCACCGCAAAGACAATCGAGCTGGATACCACGGCAACGTATACGGCGCTTTGGGCAGAATGGAACGAAACGCAGTCGGTTTATGCGCAATACAACGCCGACGGCACGGTGAAATCCGCTTGGGCGTACACCTACGAGGTGTCGGAAGCGACGATTGACGGCTACTTCGGCACGCAGCATCTGCCTGCGGACTTCCCGCAGCAGCCGGGCGACTACTTCACAGACGCGGCACTGACCGATATCAAGGAGATTTATCGTCAGCCGCTGACGGACACGCTCCCGGAAGTGACCGAAAAGAACTACTACGTCGAGCGGTTCAACGTCAAGGTGGACAAGACTTGGGCGCGCTTCCGCGACAGGGATGAGCTGACGTTCTGCTTGATTCAGGCGAAGAAGCAGCTCACCTTTGACCGCAATGACAAGCCCATCAAGACGGACGATCAGCAGTACACCTACGTCACGAAAAACTGGACGGAGGGCGGCGAAGAACCGGTCTGGGAGTTCAACAACCTGCCGAAGTACTACTTCACGGTGAATGAGAACGGCGAAGCGCAGAAGAAGCCGTACTACTATTACATCGTAGAGGGGTACGAAACGCTTAATGCTGCGCTGAACCCGTATCTGTATCAGGTGAGCTACACAGGCGACGCTACGCTTGTCAAGAAAACAACCGGTGCGGTGAACCAGCCTGCGGACGGCGGAACGGCGAACATCCACGCGAAGAACCTGCCGGGGTATGAAGTGGGAAATCTCAACCTCAATTTGACGAAAGAATGGGTCAATGTCACCAAGAAGCCGGAAAAGGTTACGCTCAACTTGACTGAGACAACGCATTCATGGACAAAAGAGGCAGGGTGGATAACTTACGACCCCAATTCGGATACCGTTGAAATAATGCCGGATGCGAATGGAAACTGGACGACAACGTACCCGCTGGAAGCGTACTCTGTTGAGTATAATCCGGACGGCTCTATTCACACGGCGCATGTTTACACCTATGAGCTGACGGAAGACCCTGTGAGCGGTACGCTCCCCAGTTACACCTTCTCGGCGAACTGGCCGAAAGAAGTGGGCGACGTCCTTGAACTCAATTCGGCTGGCGAGCCAATCAAGGCAAAGGATGCGTTCAAAGCCTCTTCGTCACAAATGGAAGGAAGCTTCTTAGTCACCATCGCGGACGCAAGCGCAACCATCACCAACGTGCAGACCGGCAAGCTCAACATTGTGAAGCAGTGGGCGGAAGAAGTGGAGTACGACGGCGCACAGAACCCGCTGGACATCAAGCAGGTGTCGATTTCGCTCTTCCGCAACGTCTGGGGCGAAAACTGGACGGATTCGGACGGCGTGGTGCACTACAACTGGTGCTATGACCCCTTCCAGCAGAATTACGTCCTGTCGGCGGAAAACGGCTGGAAGCTGACCATCGACAACCTGCCGTTGTACGACACGACCCTCAATCCCGACGGCAGCCTGCGCAAGTACCGCTATTACATCTTCGAAAGCACGAGCGTCGGCAACGACACGCTGGACCGCTACACGCCGGTGATGACGGCGGATGAAAGCGAACTCGTCGGCTCGACTCTCTACATCACCTTCAAGGATACGACGGAAAACAACGTGACCATCACCAACGTGCCCAAGAGCATCAGCATTGTCAAGCAATGGGCGGACGCGGACACGTTCGGCGAAGAGGGCATGATGCAGGACATCTACCTTGAAGTCATGATGAAGTATCAGGAAGTCTACTCCACGCAGTGGAAAACGGAAAACCTGCTGGAAAAGAGCTACTTCAGCCTGAAGAACGTTATCTGCACGCCGAGTTCGCTCACGGCGGAGCTGGTGCAGATTAACGGCGCGCCCTACCTGCATGTGTCGGGGCTGGCGAAGGCGGATGAACCGTGGCGCGTGACCATCCGGAATCTGCCGGGCTACAACAGTGCGTCCTTCATCATCCGCGAAGTGGAGCTGGCGGGCTACCTGAACAACCTGCCGGACGGCAAGCTGGAGCTGGGCTTCAACGAAATCGGCACAATTACCAACACGCCGACGAAGCTGAAAATCACCAAGCAGTTCAAGCAGGCGTATTTCCCCGTAGGCAGCGAAAGCGAACTGCCGCTGAATGTCCGCAATACCGTCGTGTACCTGCAAATCTGGCGCGAAAAGCGTGAAGGCGCTGGTCTTCCCCAACACGAACGCTACACGCCCTTGCTGGGCGCGCTGGAAGCGAACATGGACGCGACGATCTTGCCGGACGGCACCGTGAAGCTGACGGTCGGCACGAATACGCCGACCGACGCCGCAACGCTGACGCTGACACGCCTGCCGCGCTACTGGTTCGACAAGGATACAGGCGCAAGCGGCGAATGGTACTACTACGTCAAGGAAGTGGACGCGGAAGGCAACGAAGTCCATTCGGCTTCTGACCCGACGAACGGCGAACGGCCGGAAATCAACCTGAACGTCAAGACCCTTACTGTCACCAACACCCTGACCGACGTCAGTGCCCGCAAGGTCTGGACGTCGCTGGACAATCAGTTCACACTGAATCCCGCGAACCTCCCGGACATCACGCTGACGCTCAAGCAGACCACCGCGGAAGCGGCGGCGGACGGCGACAAGACCATCGCGACCGTTACCCTTGGCTGGGACGCGGAAGCGGGGAAGGTCGTCACGAAGAATCTGGATGGCTGGCAGTTTGGCGAAGTGGTTGAATACACCGCGCCGGAAGGCAGCAAGAACATCTGGTGGGGCTACAAGTGGTACAATCTCCCGGCGTATGACGCGGAGGGCAACCTCTACCGCTACTACGCCAAAGAGCAGACCCCGGTGGGCAGCGGCTGGCAGCTGGTGACGGACGACCCGAACGCCACGAATACCGCGCCAATTCCCGCGAACAGCGAAAATCGCGTCTTCCAGATTACGAACACACCCATTACCTACACGCTGCCCGAGACGGGCGGCATCGGCACACTGCCGTACACGGCGGGCGGTCTGCTGCTGATGGCAGCGGCGGCATTGCTGCTGGGGCAGGAAATCAAACGCCGGAGGGAAGGCTGCTGAGCAGTCGGCAGCCCCCCTTCCGGGGGATTCTCAATCCGTATACGCGGGCGAAAGCCCTTGTATAAACATGGGGAAAAAAACGACGGGAGGAGGAATGAAAAAAGCATAGCAGCTATACGTCAGGAGACCTCCCGACGTAAGCAACCCCGGTAATCCCCGCAAAACGTTTCCCAATGAATGAAAAACGACAACGAAAAGGAGAAAAACCATGAAAAAGTTTTGGGCAATTCTGCTGGCCATGATGCTCGTGCTGAGCATGGTCACTGTCGCAGGCGCAACGGAAGTGGAAAATCCGTCTACGGGCGCGGAAGGCACTACGCCGACTGCTACCGGCTTTACGATTCAGGTAAATCCGAAGGACGATGTCACACACGAATACGAAGTGTACCAGATTTTCACTGCTGATGTTGAGACAAATGCAGGTGAAAAAGTGCTGACGAGCGTCAAGTGGGGCACAAACGCCAAGAACGACACTGCTGCGGTCAGGACTGGTGATCCTGTGCCGGACGCTGTTCTGGAGGCTCTGAAAACTGTTTCGGGCACGAATCAGGAAAAGCTGGCTGAAATCACGAAGTATTGGAAGGCTGACTCCACTCCGGTTGATACGTTCGCTTCCACCAAAGCAGCCCCCGGCAAGAGCCAGAAACTGACCCCTGGCTATTACCTTGTGCGGGACAATCAGGCAAAGCTGGAAGGCAAGGACGGCGCTGCCACGCTGCTGATTGTAAAGGTGCTGGATCAGGACATCGTTGCGACTGCAAAGTCTGAAAAGCCCTCTGTGGACAAGCAGGTACAGGACGAAGTTGCTGATGCCGAAAAGAACGGCGGAGAAGTGAATCCGGAAGGCTGGGGCGAGAGTGCCGACCACGCGCTGTTTGAAAACTTCAAGTTCCGTCTGGTCGCGACTATTCCGGTCAATGCGGATTATAATGACTATCCGACGTACAAGCTGGTCTTCAACGACACCATGTCCAAGGGCATTACCTTTGTTCAGATTGATTCTGTGAAGGTGAACGGCATCGCACTGAAAGCTACCGATTATGTTTGCACTGCAACGCCTGGTCAGAAGGGCGCAGGCAAGGTTGATGAAAATCAGGATAAGCCGTCTTGGACGCTCACAATCGAAGACCTGAAGAAGGTGATGAAAGAAAACACCAGCATCACTGCTACGGACAAGATTACGGTTGAGGTTGTTTACACGGCGTATCTGAACGAAGAAGCGCAGGTCTTCAACGCGAGCGCAACCAGCACGAACAACAAGAACAGCGTCGATTTGGAATACTCCAACAACCCCAATGCTGATGGCATGGGTAAAACGCCGGAAGACCATGTATGGCTCTTCACCTATGTTGTGAACAACACGAAGTATGCGAACACGGCTGACGAAGGCAAAGAACTGGAAGGCGCTGGCTTCACGCTTTATGACCAAAATGATCGTGTTGTTCCGCTGTGGAAGGATGCCGATGGCAATTACATTGTCGCAGGCACCACGAAGCCGAATGATACCTATACGGATGTCGCAAACAATGAAATGATTACGGAAGCCAATGGTACGTTCAACATCATCGGTCTGGATCACGGCACGTACACGCTGAAGGAAACCACGGTTCCTGCTACCTATAATCCGCTGGATCCTGTCACCATCACGATTTCGGCAGACCACAAGGAAGCTGCTGGCGGTGCAAGTGCAACCATGGAACTCACGGCGGCTTCTACGATGAACAACAAGCTCGTCAACAAGTCCGGCGCGACCCTGCCTGAGACCGGCGGCATCGGCACGACCATCTTCTACGTGCTGGGCGGCATGATGTTCGTGGGCGCGGCGCTCATCCTCATCGTTCGCCGCAAGGCCGAAGCGGACGAAATCTAATTTCTCTCCCGCAATTCGTTGAACATCCCCATGTTCTGATGAAACCCCTGCCGGGCGGTGCGCGCAATGCCGCCGCCCGGCATTCCCAAATGGGAAAATGAAGCATGTTTGCAGAAAGGAGGCGGCTCATGAAGCGCAATATGACAACCATTTTGCTGTTTGTGGTGCTGTTTGTGGGTCTGGCGCTCCTTCTGTACCCGTCCGTGTCGGATTTCTACAATTCCTTCCACCAGTCGCGTGCCGTAGCCACCTACAACACGGCGGTGGAGCAGGAGTCCAAGAAGGATTACGAGGCGGATTGGGCGGCGGCAAACGCTTATAACGAAAAACTCCGCGCACAGTCCACCGTTGATCGCTTGATCATGACCGACGAGGAGCGCGAGGAGTACGACGCGGTGATGAATGTCGGCGGTTCGGGCATCATCGGGGTGATTGAGATTCCGCAGATTGCCGTGACGCTGCCGCTGTATCACTCGACGAACGCCAACGTGCTTCAGGTCGCCGTCGGTCACATCGAGGGCACAAGCCTGCCGACTGGCGAACCGGGGACGCATTCCGCCTTCTCGGCGCATCGAGGGCTGCCCTCCGCCAAGCTCTTTACCAACCTTGACCAGCTCACCTACGGCGATACCTTCACCCTCCGCGTGCTGGACAAGGTGCTGACTTACGAAATCGACCAAATTCTCATTGTCGAGCCGCATGACGTCAGCGCACTGCAAATCTATGACGGCATGGATTTGTGCACGCTCGTCACCTGCACGCCCTACGGCATTAACTCGCACCGGCTGCTTGTCCGTGGACACCGGGTCGAAACATCGCTTGCGCAGCTATCCGTGCGCATCTCCGCGGACGCACTCGTGATTGACCCCTACATCGTCGCGCCGATTGTCGCCGCGCCGATGCTGCTGATTCTCCTCATTCTCATGCTGGTAACAACCAGCCCGAAACACAAGAAGCGGAAAGGAGCTGAGCGGTCGTGATGAGCCGCAAACCCTCGCGCCTGCTGGCGCTTGTCCTGCTGACAGCATTGTGCTGCCTTCTGCTTGCGCCCTGCGCGCTTGCCTTTGAACGGGTGGATTTGACGCACCCCTTGACGTTCGCCATTCAGGCGGATGACAACGAGGATGATGCGCACTTGCCCGGCGTGACCTTCCAGCTGTATCAGGTGGCGGACATGGATGCGGACGCTCGGTTCGCCCTGCGCAGCCCGTACAGCACCCTGAATATCGACATTAACGCGCTGAAGAATGCGGCGGACTGGGCAGCCGCGTCCGAAGCGATGAAAGCCCTCACCGCGTCCGAAACGCCTGATTTCACCGGCACGACGGACGAAAACGGCAGAGTAACATTTACGGGCCTGAACCCCGGTCTGTACCTTGTTTCTGGCACGCCGGTCATCATCGGCGGCTGGGCGTACAGCTTCCAGTCCTTCCTGACCTCTGTGCCGACGCGCAATGTGGACGACGAGTGGCAGTACGATGTCCTCTCCACCATCAAGCTGGAACGTTCACCCGCGCTGATTGACCTTGAGTGCGTCAAGGTGTGGGACGACGACAACCGCGGCACATATCGCCCTGTGCAGATTGAAATTCATCTGATGCAGGACGGTCAGCATATCGACACGGTGATTCTGAACAGCGAAAACAACTGGCATCATATCTTCAAGGATTTGCCGGCTGACCATGTGTACACCCTCAACGAGATTCTGGGGTCTGATGTGTACTATGAGCCGGAATATTCCATCGAAAACGGCGTGTATGTGATTACCAACCGCCGCACGGTCACGCCGACCCCGACCGCTCCGATTCCCGAAACAGGGCAGCTGTGGTGGCCGGTGCCGATTCTGGCGGGTGCGGGCATGATTCTGTTCGTCATTGGCTGGATTCTGCACCGGAAATGGAGCCAAGAGCATGAAGAACCGTAAGGGCAATTTGCTGATGACGCTGGGGCTGCTGCTGATTTTGGCGGCACTGGCGCTGGTGGGCTACAACCAGTGGGATGCCAGCCGCGCGCAGCAGGAGTCGGATGATGCGCTGATGGCGCTGGAGCAGATTCGCATTCAGCGGCAGATGGAATCGCAGCAAACCGCTGCACCGCCCGTAGTCACCGCGACGATGATGCCGACAGACACACCCGCGACGGATGCGCCGATAACCGACGCGCCAACGGCAAATGCCACTGCGACGGATGCCCTGGCAGTATCCACGCCCTCCGTAACTGACGCACTGACGACCGACATTCCACGTGATGACGTAACCGCCACGAACACCCCTGTGACGGATGCGCCCGCAACGGCGAATCCTGCGACGAATCCGCCGAAACCGACGAGCGCGCCGACGGCAGGGACTGCGACGAATCCGCCGAAGCCGACAAACGCGCCGACGACAGGAACTGCGACGAATCCGCCGAAGCCGACGAGCGCGCCAACGGCGAATCCTGCGACGAATCCGCCGAAGCCGACAAACGCGCCGACGGCGGGGACTGCGACGAATCCACCGAAGCCGACAAACGCGCCAACGGCAGGGACTGCAACGAATCCGCCGAAGCCGACAAATACGCCGACGGCAGGGACTGCAACGAATCCACCGAAGCCGACGAGCACGCCGGATGCCGCGCAGACATCAAATCCGACGAGCACGCCGGAAATCACCGAAACGCCCATGCCGACGGAATCCCCCGAACCGACCGAAACGCCTGAACCGACACCGTCCCCCGAACCCACGTCGACACCCACGCCCGCGCCGACGGGCAAGCTCTACGAGCGCGTGCCGGGAATCGAAATGCCGGGCGAGAAGGTCAATGGGCACGAGTATATCGGCACGCTGTCCATCCCGTCGCTGGGGCTGAAAGTGCCGGTGCAGCGCAACTGGTCGTACGAGAACCTGAGCGTGTCGCCGTGCCGCTATTCCGGCAGCGCCTACGCGGGCAACCTCGCTATTATTGCGCACACCTACCACTTTGGCAAGCTGAGCAGCTTGGCGCTGGACGCAACCGTTACCTTCACGGACATGGAGAATAACGTTTTCCGCTACGTTGTGCGGGAGAAAAACACGATTTCGCCCAACGATGCGAACGAAATTGCCCATTCCGGCTATGACCTGACGCTCGTGACCTGCACCCTCAGCGGCACAAAACGCGTGGCGGTGTACTGCGAGCGCGTGAAATAATCCAACAAAAGGACTGTCTGCAACGGGCAGCCCTTTTTTCGTGGAATCCGTGCAATCCGGCAGGAATTGACGGGGTGGAGCGCGAAATAAACAAGCACGGCGTAACTTTCGCCGCAGGAAAGGAAAGCAAACTTGAACTGGAAAATACACCTTTATCGTGCTATCCTCTGGCTGATTACGCTGTCCCTGCTGCTGATGATGTTCGGTTTCTCGGCACAGGAAGGCGTGCAGTCCGGCAGCATCAGCGGTAAAATTGCCCGTCCAATTACGGATTCTCTGGCGCAACGGCAGGGACTGACGGGGCAGGCGTACTGGAAGCTGTATGCACAGGTGGATTTTGCCGTGCGGAAAACGGCGCATTTCTTGGAGTATACGCTCTTGGGAATGCTGCTGACGCTGCTGCTGGACAGCTACCGCGCCCGCTGGCACTGGCTGTCATGGGCGGGATGTACGCTCTATGCCGCGACGGACGAAATCCATCAGCTTTTCGTTGCCGGGCGCACGGGCAAGTGGCAGGATGTGCTGCTGGATTCATCGGGCGCGTTGGCGGGGCTGCTGCTGGCGATGTTCATGCTCTGGCTGATTCGGCGGCGCAGGGCGAAAAAGCAATCAACATAATAAATAGGAGGCAAATTATGCTGACAATCGAACAGCTTTACGACCTTAACCACACTTTGGCGGCGGATTACCTGCGGCAGTTTACCTATCCGTGGGAGGTGCTTGCGGGCATCAAGGCGGAAATCCTGCGCATCGGCGCGGCGCTTGACCCGGCGGAATACACCGAAGGCAGCGAGCATGTCTGGGTGCACAAAACCGCGACGGTTGCGCCGACGGCGTATCTGGGTGCGCCCTGCATCATCGGCGCGCGGACGGAAGTGCGGCATTGCGCGTTCATCCGCGGCAGTGCGCTGGTAGGGGCAGACTGTGTGGTCGGCAACTCTGTGGAGCTGAAGAACGTGATTCTTTTCGACCATGTACAGACGCCGCACTACAACTACGTCGGCGACAGCATCCTCGGTTATTGCAGCCACATGGGGGCAGGGTCGATTACCAGCAACGTGAAGAGCGACAAGACGCTGGTGACGGTTCGCGGCGCAGGCGAAAGCATGGCAACCGGCTTGAAGAAAATGGGCGCAATGCTTGGCGACTATGTGGAAGTCGGCTGCAACAGCGTGCTGAACCCCGGCACGGTTATCGGGCGGGAGAGCCAAATCTACCCGCTGAGCTGCGTGCGCGGTGAAGTGCCCGAAAGAAGCATCTGGAAAACTGGCGGCGTGGTGGTGAAGAAGCAATGATTCAGCCGATTGTGAGAGATGTGATGTTCCTGTCCTGCAAGAGCCAGATGGCGACGGCGGAGGATCTGCCCGTTGCGCGCGACCTCGCGGATACCCTGCGCGCCCATGCGCACGAGTGCGTCGGCATGGCGGCGAACATGATTGGCGTCCGCAAGCGCATCATTGCGGTGATGGCGGGGAAAACCGTGCTGGTGATGCTCAACCCGGTCATCACGGATCGCCAGATTCCCTTCGCAGCGCAGGAGGGATGCTTGTCGCTGGACGGCGAGCGCCCGTGTTTGCGGTATCAGCAGATTTTGATGGAATATCAGGATGAACAGCTGCAGCGGCATGTGCAGCGGTTCTCTGGTTTCACCGCGCAGGTGATTCAGCACGAGGTGGATCATTTGGAAGGCATCATTATTTGAGGTGAGGACATGACTATCACACAAACGCTCTGTCAGGAGTTCCAAACCGCCCCGTGGCAAATCGACGCCGTCATTCGCCTGCTTGACGAGGGCTGCACGCTGCCGTTTATCGCGCGTTACCGCAAGGAACAGCACGGGTCGCTGGATGACCAGAAGCTGCGTGAAATCAGCGAACGGCTGACGGCGCTGCGGGCGCTCGAAGCGCGTCGGCAGGAAATCAGTGAAAGCCTGCAAAAGTTAGATGTCTGGACGGAGAAGCTGCAAAGCGACCTCGATGCTGCCGAGACATTGGCGCAATTGGAGGATATCTATCGCCCGTACCGCCCGAAGCGCCGTACCCGCGCGTCGATTGCCAAGGAGAAGGGGCTGGAGCCGCTCGCGAACGCGCTGATGCTCCAGCAGCGGAACATGATGGCGCCGGAAACCATCGCCCTGCGCTATGTGAACGCGGAGAAGGGCGTCGAAACGGCGGAGGATGCCCTGCAAGGCGCGATGGATATTATCGCCGAGGTCGTCAGCGACGATGCCGCCGTCCGCACGAAGCTCAAAACGTACTACCATCAAACGGCGATGGTCGCGACGGTCGCGGCGAAAGACGAGGACAGCACCTACCGCATGTACTACGACCACCGCGAGCCGCTGCGCCTGATGCCGTCACACCGGGTGCTGGCGATGAACCGCGGGGAGAAGGAGGGCTTCCTCAAAGTCGCGCTGGACGTGGACAAGGAGAAGGCGCAGCAGCTCGTGCGCTACGGCTTTGTGCAGCAGACGGGCAGCCCGGCATGCAAGTACGTCGCGCAGGCGTGCGACGATGCGTATACGCGGCTGATTGCGCCGTCGCTGGACACGGAACTGCGCGCGGAATTGACCGACAAGGCGAGCGCGGCGGCGATTCGCGTGTTCGCGCTGAATCTGCGCCCGCTGCTGATGCAGCCGCCGGTGCGCGGGAAGGTCGCGATGGGGCTTGACCCCGGCATCCGCACGGGCTGCAAGGTCGCGGTTGTGGACGAAACCGGGCGCGTGCTGGATACGGGCGTCATTTTCCCGCTGCCCAGCCACGGCAAGGTTGCGCAGGCGAAGGAAACCGTCAAGCGGATGATACAGAAGCATCACGTCGGCATCGTCGCCATCGGCAACGGCACGGCGGGGCGCGAGACAGAGCAGTTCTTCGTCGAGGTGATGAAGGAGCTGGCGCTGGGGGAAAAGCTCAAATACATGGTCGTCAGCGAGGCGGGCGCGTCGGTGTATTCTGCGTCGAAGCTGGCGGCGGAGGAGTTCCCGCAGTTTGATGTCAGCCTGCGTTCGGCGGTGTCGATTGCGCGGCGGCTGCAGGATCCGCTGGCGGAGCTGGTCAAAATCGATCCGAAGGCGATTGGCGTAGGACAGTATCAGCATGACCTGAAAGCAGCGGAACTGGACGCGGCGCTGGGCGGCGTGGTCGAGGACTGTGTGAACAGCGTCGGCGTGGACGTGAATACGGCGAGCGTGTCGCTGCTGAGTTACGTCGCGGGCATCAACACGACCGTCGCGAAGAACATCGTGGCGTACCGCGAGGAAAACGGAGCGTTCACGACCCGCGCACAGCTGAAGAAAGTGCCGCGCCTTGGCCCCAAAGCCTTCGAGCAGTGCGCAGGCTTCCTGCGCATTCCCGGCGGCAAGGACTTGATGGAGAACACAGGCGTTCACCCGGAAAGCTACGACGCGGCGCGCGCCCTTTTGAAGCACTTTTCGCTCACCCCGGCGGAGGCGGTCGGCAAGCTGCTGACCTTGGCGGACGCGGAGGGGTTCGCGGCGCTGGCGAAGCAGCTGAATGTGGGTGAACCGACCCTGCGCGACATTGCGGCGGAACTGTCCCGCCCCGGCCGCGACCCGCGCGATGAGCTGCCGCAGGTGCTGATGCGCAGCGACGTGATGGATTTGAAGGACTTGCAGCCCGGCATGGAGCTTCGCGGCACGGTGCGCAACGTGACCGACTTCGGCGCGTTTGTGGACATCGGCGTTCACCGCGACGGCTTGGTGCATATCAGCCAGATGGCGCAGCGCCGCGTGAATCATCCGAGCGAAGTCGTCCGAGTCGGCGACATCGTGACCGTGTGGGTGCTGGAAGCGGATGCGAAAACGAACCGCATCAGCCTGACGATGCGTCCGCCAGCGAAACAATAAAGCAATTTCTGGATAAACTGCGGTTGACTGATACCGTGGCTTAGAAGAACAACAGTACAGTAACTATAAGTAGTTTCGATATAATTCAAGAAACTTAGATGCGAACCGAAGGGGTCGAGGGGGCGAACGGAAAGCCCCCTCGTCGCTCCCGCAGGAGCGAAATCCCTGCGTAACAATCCAATCCTATAAGCAATAGGAGGAAAATTCATGCAAAACATGCGAAAATGGATTGCGCTATTCTTGACCATGCTGCTGCCGGTGCTTCCGGCAGCCGCCGAGGAGGAATCAACCATGCTGACAGGCAAAACAGCGACGGAAATCGTTGAGATGATGGGTTTCGGGTGGAATCTGGGCAATACGCTGGACGCAACCGGCGGCAATACCGCGGATGTGACCGCGCAGGAGCAGTCGTGGGGGAACGCGAAAATCACCCCGGAACTGATGGTGCGCGTGAAGGAAGCGGGCTTTGACACCATCCGCATTCCCGTGACTTGGTACCGCTATACCTCGGACGATGGGACGTACACCATCCGCGAGGACTTTCTCCAGCATGTCCGCGAAGTGGTCGAGTGGGCGCGAGAGGCGGACTTGTTCGTCATCCTCAATGTGCACCACGAAGCGTGGATTAACGAGCCGAATTTCGCGGCGGACGCGGAGAAAATCGGCGAGCAGCTGACGGCAATGTGGCGGCAGATTGCGGACACCTTCGCCGACTTTGACCAGCATGTGATTTTCGAGGGCATGAACGAGCCGCGCGCGCAGGGTACGAACTATGAGTGGAGCGGCAACGCGGCGTGCTACGCTGCCGTCAACTACCTCAACCAAGTGTTCGTGAACACCATCCGCAAGGACGCCAAGGGCTGCAATGCCGAGCGCTGCCTGATGATTCCGGGCTACGCGGCGACCAGCTCCCCGGCGGGCACGGCGGCGATTGCCCTGCCGACGGTGGATGGCGAAGCGGCGGCAAATATCATCGTGTCCGTGCATTCGTATGACCCGCAGACCTTCTGCCTGCAGGACACGCAGACGACGTTCGACCCGGAGAAGGATGGCGCGAAAATCAACCGCGTGTTCGAGAACATCAAGGAAACCTTCCTTGACCGGGGGATTCCGGTCGTGATGGGCGAAACGGGTGCGACGAACACGAATGGCAATCACGACGAGCGCGCGAAGTGGGCGTACTGTGTCGCGCAGAATGCCCAGCGCTACGGCGTGCCGATTGTCATCTGGGACAATGGGAACAATCAGACGTCCGGCGGTGAGTGCCACGCCTGGATTCGCCGCGCGGTGAATCCGAAGCTGCGCAGTCAGGCGACGAGCGTGGTGTACCCGCAGGTGCTGGACGCGCTGTGGGAGGGCAAGAACAGCGCGGCATGGGGCAGTGCGCTGACGGAAGTGCGCGCGGAGGCGGACGAGAGCATCCTCTGGGCGAACGCCGACGGCTTGACGAGCCAGAAGGAATGGGATTCCTCCTACATCCAGCTCGAAGCGAAAATGGAGTGGTTCGTGGACGGCGCGCGCATTGGCATTCGCTATTCCGGCGCGGGTACGCCTAAAATCGTGCTGGATAGCGCGGAAAAGAGCGTCTGGTGGATTCTGGTGGATGCGGCGGAGATACAGAAGAATGATGACGGTACGAAAACCGCGTGGTTCACGAGCGAAATCCTGCTGGCGGAAATGCGCAAAAACGGCGTTGATAACCCTGCACAGCTGCAAAATTGTTATGTCATCGCGACGAACGGGAAGATTACCGCTTACCGCATCAAGGTGGAGGGCATGGCGACGGCGCAGACGACCTACCATGTGAACGGCAGCGCGATTCATCAGGCGGATTTGCCGGATGCTCCGACCTACCCGCACATGACCTTCTGCGGCTGGTACACCACGCCGGATTATCAGCCCGGCACGGAAGTCACGGGCGCGAGCGGCGCTTCGGACGCATGGGCGAAGATGGCGCTGGACATGAGCGTCATTAAGTAACAAAGGAGTCAATAGCGTTGGACTTTGAATACTTGCTGTTTTTGCAGAACCTCCGGGCGGAAACGCCGAACTTCATCAACAGCTTGCTGCTCTTCATTTCGGAATTTGCCGCCGGGTCGCTGCCGGTTGTCATTATTGTCGTATTCTACTGGTGCATCGACAAGCGCACCGGGCAGCGGATGGGGCTGTGCTTCGCGGGTGCAACGATGGTGACGCAGCTCATCAAGAATATCGCGTGCGTCTATCGCCCGTGGAAGCAGGATGCGCGGCTGCAAATCGCTCCGGAAGCGGCGGCAACGGCAACGGGCTACTCGTTTCCCAGCGGACATGCGACACTGGCAGCGTCCTTTTACGGAAACCTCGCGGCATACCTGAAAAAGTACAGCAAATGGTGGATTCTGCCGTGCGTGCTGCTGACGCTGCTGACGGCGTTTGCCCGCAACTGGCTCGGCGCGCACACGCCGCAGGACGTGCTGGTTGGGATGATGATTGCGCTGGTCGTGCTGCTGCTGTCAAAACACCTGCTGAACTGGGCGGACGGCGGCAAGAACCGCGACTGGCTGCTGGCGACTATCGGCGTCATCCTGTCTGCCGCGATGCTGATTTACACCAGCGTGAAGCCGTATCCGATGGATATGCTGCCGGATGGAACGCTGCTGGTTGACCCGTGGGACATGGTGACGGACTGCTACAAGGCGGCGGGGGCGATGATGGGCTTCTGCCTTGGCTGGGTGCTGGAGAGGCACTTTGTCGGTTTTGATGCAAAGGGTGCGGGCAAGGCGCGCATGATTCGCGGCGTGGTCGGTGTGGCGCTGCTGCTGGCGGTACAGAAGGGGCTGAAGGCGGCGGGTAATCTGTTGCTGGATGCGCACTGGCGGGGCTTTGCAGAGATGTTCGGGCTGATGCTGTTTGCGATTGTGCTGTATCCGGCACTGTTTCAGTGGGCGGAGAGAAGGAAAAGCAAATCGTGAAATTGGGCGCTTCGGGCGAAAATGGCTCGGAGCGCCTTTTTGTGGTTCTTCACGGAAAGTTGGGGGAGCAAACAAGGGATTAGGTGAAGCCCCAAAAGCTGCACGCGGAAGGAGCATGAAAGTGCGACCAACCCAATCGCGAAAAGGGGTCAAGGGGCAATGGTAGATTGTCAAGCAAGTGCAACACCGAAAAAGACCTCA
>ENA-OZKV01000510-OZKV01000510.1-human-gut-metagenome-genome-assembly--contig:-NODE-510-length-23667-cov-15.603973_pt1 | contig 23667 bp, 19 predicted proteins | sample MGYA00244829_ERZ653770 | MGnify/ENA primary metagenome ERZ653770 (study PRJEB26926, sample SAMN06165244) | human gut metagenome | biome: ENVO:00009003; feature: ENVO:2100002; material: ENVO:00002003... | reverse complement strand
TTTCTGCCTGTCTCGTGGGCTCGGAGATGTGTATAAGAGACAGTTCTCCACCTCCCAGAAGGCATCCTTCGTAGTGATTTTGGCATTGCGCAACTCCACATTCTTCACATACTGGAAAACGTATTTGCTGTCGCTTTCCAATCCGTCTATACGGATGTTGCTGCTGAACATAAACGGATAAGTTCCTCCATGCAGTTTCAGATTTTTGATGTTCAGATTCTGGCAACGCCAGAACACTTCATCAGCATCGTTCATCTCTACGTTCTCGACTTCGATGTCGTGCATCTCGCGGAACATTTTGGGGGCGTCGATACGTGTATCGGTCATTTTCAGATGGTCGGAGTACCACAGTGCCGAACGTCCGCCTATATCGAAAAAGCAACGGTCAATAACGAAACCATGCACGTGCCAGAAAGGGTAGTTTCCTTCGAACCGGCAATCAATGGCTTCGATGTTGCTGCATTCCTTGATGGCCGACTCCCCGGCACGGATGACGACGTTCTCCAATCTGAGATTATGTGATTCGAACAAAGGTCTTTCTCCGCCGAACTCTGTGTTTGATATTACTTCCATATATTCCGTTCTTTAATTGTTATATAAATTATGTTTTGTCAGCCATGCCCTAATGTCGTTTCGCAGTGAGCAGCCACCGCTGTCATGCGGGCTTCGCTGACTGAAGTCGAGATTCCGCTACTGCCGCTTGTGGCGGACAGAGCGATTCGTTTACCGGCGAGTTTCCTTATTTTGTTCGAGTTTGTCATACTCTTCGTCCGTGACCGGTTCGAGCCATTCGTTGGATGTCTTTTCTCCCGGAACCTCGAAAGCCAGATGTGCAAACCAACTGTCGGCTGCCGCTCCGTGCCAATGCTTCACGTTAGCCGGGATATGGATGACCGTACCGGGTAGAATCTCTATCGCCGGCTTGCCTTCTTCCTGATACCAACCTCGTCCGGCTACACCGATAAGCATCTGTCCACCCCCTTTTGTCGCTTTATGGATATGCCAGTTATTACGGCATCCCGGCTCAAAAGTCACATTTGCAAGAAAAAGCCCGCACTTAGAATCTGTCAGCGGATTCAGGAAAGAATCACCAATAAAATACTTAGCATATGCTGTATTTGCCTGACCTGTTCCGAAAACATTCTGCTTTTCAAAATCATCCTTATCCATAAATTTCATGATAATAACACCTCTTCTTTCATAAAAATGTAAATTATTTGATACCTGTATGATACGACTTGAAGTTAGCTTTAGGGCAAGAGGTTTATGAGATTTTATATAATTTTTTTCACAAATGTGATGTCTGGTCTTCCGCTTTGGTGCACCGACTTGCGTTTTGGACTTCCGCGTGCCTCCCCTCCGCTTCAAAGTCCATTCCACAGCTCTTTCTCGCTCCTTTTGGACTTCCTCGTGCCTCCCCTCCGCCTCAAGGTCCATTCCGCCACGCTCCCGCTCCCCACCACGCAAAAAAGGCGGATTGCAAAGCAATCCGCCAGTCTCATTCCGCCAATTCTAATCCGCCAGTCCAATTCCACTATTTCCATGCCAGTCATCAGCCAATTCCACCAAGTAAAGCACCTGCAATAAGTGCAACAAGTGAAAGTGGGACAAGGACATATTTGCCAAGTGGTACAAACCACTTTCCAATAGGCTTATCTGCACCTGCATTAACAGCCTCAACAGCAAACTTCTTTCCTGCAACCCAGAAGAACATAATTGCTGCGAGCATTGCGCCAAGTGGGCAGATATAGATAGATACTGCGTCCATCCAGCCTGATACAATACCCTGTATTACAAGTGACACAACACAGCCAGCCACTGCAATAATTCCAACAGATGCAACACGGTTAAGCTTAAGCTTCTCCTGAATAGTTGCAACCGGAGCTTCATACAGATTAACAAGTGAGCTCATGCCGGCAAACAGAACACATACATAGAATACAATTCCTACAATCTTGCCACCCGGCATACCATTAAATACATTTACAAGATAGATAAACATAAGTCCGGGACCACCTGAAGATAACTCGGCACCGCCTGCTGCAATACCTGGAATAATAACAAATGCAGCTAATAAAGCAGCAATAGTATCAAATACAGCAACATTTCTTGCTGAAGTAACAACATTTTCCTTATCACTAAGATATGAACCATAGATAACAGTTCCGTTACCTGCGATAGACAGTGAGAAGAACGCCTGACCAAATGCATATATCCAGAGCTTTATATCAAGAAGTCCCTTAGGATTAAGAGTAAAAATGTATTTATAACCTGCACTTGAACCAGGAAGCGTGAAGATATATATTCCAAGTCCTACAAACATGATGAAAAGCAAAGGCATCATGACCTTGTTTGCTTTCTCAATTCCGCCTGCAATACCAAGTGCCATAATAACAGCAGTTACAACTATCGCGATTATAAGCCACATATTATTGCCAAATGAGCTTGCTGTACTTCCAAACATACCACCAATAGCTGACATATCATTGCCCATTGCTGAAAGCTTTCCGGAAAATGCAAGATAAGTATATTTGAATATCCAGCCAACAACTACAGTATAGCCCATTGCCATAGCCAGTGAGCCAAGCACAGGAATAAAACCAATTGCCTCACCTGCTTTTCTCTTTCCTGTACGCATCTGCATACAGTCGCCAAATGCTTTAATAGGTCCGCCCTTAGTCGCACGGCCAAGTGCCATCTCCTCTATAACACCTGTTGAACCTATCAGTATTACAAATATTACATAAGATATTAAAAATGTCATACCACCCCATGCAGATACCATATATGGAAAACGCCATATATTTCCCATTCCTACTGCCGAACCGATACAGGCAAGAATAAAACCTGTACGGCTCTTAAAGCCATCTCTTTCCAATTCAATTCCGTTATTTCCCATAACTTTAGTTCCTTTCTTTCTCATATTGTGAATAGCCACATTTACTATACATTTTCCTGCAAAGATATCTTATACACAAAAAAGCAAAGAAACCATTACCCCTTCCGGGTCATGGCTCCTTTGCCTTTGATGTCTGTATAATATACCATTGTGTTATTCCTGTAAAATACATGTTGGTTATCTAACCATAACCAAAAATAATAGTTAAACTACATAATCCACATCTGCGCCAGATACATCACAACTGGCATCGTAATAATTGAAAACAGCGTTGACAGGCAGACCATACATACCGCCCGCTCATAATCCTGCCCGAATTTCTGTGCAAATATTGCCGTACTCGTTCCAACTGGTGTTGCCGCAGCAATCAGTGTAATCATTCCAATCTGACCATGTCCCACCGGTATAATATAAAGTACAAGCAGTGTAAGCAACGGAATTATTATAAGCCTGACAAACGATGCCAGATACAGGGATGGATTAAGCAGTAAGTCACAGATTCTGACACATGACAGATAATATCCCAGTACTATCATGGCTGCAGGTGTATTAAGTGCTGCAACTCCAGCCATCGTGCTGTTTATTACACCTGGCAGTTTAATTCCCGTAATAAAAAGAAACAGTCCTATAACAAGTGATATTGTCACAGGATTGACAAATACCTTTTTTATATTTATCATATCCTTGCGGCGGGTTATTATCACAATACCGTATGTCCACTGCAACAGATTAAGAATACTGGCTCTTTCAGAAGATGCTGCGCGTGCTGTCAGTGAAAGTCTTGGAGATGCCGGCGAAATAAGGCTCTGTCTCCGCTCAAGTGCAGTTCTTGTCAGCAATGTACTTAAAGATTTTATCCATGAGCACCCTCATGTCAGCTTTTCAATATCTTCTGAACCAAAAGGGTGTGACCTGCTGATTGACTCTGTCTCATCAGCTTATGATATTCCAGACAATGCACATCTTCTTATGACAGAAGAAATCTGCCTTGCCGTTTCATCATCACATCCACTTGCCCATACCGGACACATATCAGTAGAACAGATGATGGACGAGAAATTCATTGACCTTGCAGATACTCCATCTTACGCCGGAGTGTTCAATTCAATATTCAGTAAATGTAAGAAAACTCCTCCGATAGCCTACTCATGCAATGATTACATATTACAGGGCAAGCTCATAAGTCTCGGTCTTGGAGTATCATTTGTTGCCTCTGTAACATGGACAAGCAGCAGCCTTCCTGAAAACATAAGCCTGCTGCATATAGATGACTGTCCACATTTCAGAAGCATTTATTATCAGCCGCTTGGCTCATTCTGCTCAGAAAATCAGCGAATCTTCGAGCACCAGCTTGAAGAATATTTCAAGAAATTGAATAAATAATGCACCTGTGTATTTTAATGCACTTCTAATGGTGTGTCTTCACCGGCTGCAAACTGCACAACACTCTTAACTGAAGACTCAACCATGTCAGACACAGCCTGATCTGTGAAAAATGCTATGTGAGGTGTGACAATAGTATTCTGGAAAGACTTAAGTATGATGTAATCGTGATTAACAACAAGGTCATCATACTTACGGTCTGTACGGATAAAATCATCTTCACCCTCGCAGCAGTCAGTTCCAACTGAACCAATCTTGCCACTCTCAACAGCCTCAATCAGATTCTTTGTATCAACAAGTGCACCTCTAGCCGCATTTATAAGGATAACGCCATCCTTCATCTTTGCAATTGAATCCTTATTAATCATATGATATGTCTCATCACTTAAAAAAGTATGAAGCGAGATAATATCTGACTTAGCGTACAATTCATCAAGCGTTACATATTCAACATTTTCAAGGTCTTTTGCAGGGTATGGGTCATACGCAATAATCTTACATCCAAATCCTGAAAGATTCTTAATTACTGCCTTTCCAATTCTTCCTGTTCCGATAATACCTACTGTCATATTCTGCATTTCTCGTCCACATATAGGACCAAGTGAATAATCCGCTGTGTGCGAACGCATCATTACATACAAAGCCTTGCGGATACACATAAGCATAAGCATTACTGTATAATTGGCAACTGAATATGGCGAATATCCGCTGTGTGCAACACGGATTCCAAGGCGCTTTGCTGCCTCAAGGTCAACACTGTTATATCCGATTGTCCTGAAACCGATATACTTAACACCTTCTGCTGCAAGCTTTTCAAGAACAGGTGCTGACAAGTCACACATGCCATCGCACACCGACATAGCCTCACAGCCTTTGACACTTTCTATATCATCTGCTGTAAATCCGCTTCTATTAATCTGTAATTCCACCTTGTATACATTTGCAAATGTATCAAAATACTGTTTTTCATCTGGACGAACGCTGAATGCTGCTATCTTCATAATGTTTCACTCCTCCTACTTAATCCACTCGTATGTAAGTTTTCCAAGAATCTCGATTCCCTTAACAATCTGTTCATCAGAAGGTGTCGAATAGTTAAGTCTGAATCCATTAGATTTCTGGTTCTCATCTGCTAAGAACGCTGCTCCCGGAACTGAAAGAACGCCTCTGTTAATGGCCTCCCTTACAAATGGTGCAGAATCCATTCCATCTGGCAGGAATGCCATTACAAAAAGTCCACCCTCAGGGTGACCGAAGGTTACTGAAGGATGGAATTCCTTCTTCATGCACTCCATCATGAGATTACATTTATGCTCATACACCTTTCTTGAATCCTCGAGATGCTTGTCAAAATCATAGTTATTAATATATTCATTACAAATGTACTGGAAAAGTACAGTTGAATGTACATCTGTGCACTGCTTTGCAACTGTAAGCGGTCCTGTGAGCGACTTGTTGAACACAAGAAAGCCAAGACGGAATGCAGGTGCCATTACCTTTGAGAAGCTTCCTGCATATATAACCCTGCCCTCTGTATCCATTGATTTGATAGTTGGCACATTTTCACCTGCAAATCTTAATTCACCGTAAGGATTGTCCTCTAATATTGCGATATCATATTTGCAGCAAAGCTCATACACTTTTTTTCTCTTCTCAAGAGAAGTTGTGATTCCTGTAGGATTCTGAAAAGATGGAATTGTGTATAAAAGCTTTGCATCAGGATTAGCCTTTAAAGCCTCCTCAAGCGCATTTATATTCATTCCGTCCTGCTCCATTGGGATTCCTACAAGCTTTGCACCGTAAGAACGGAATGTATTAAGGCAGCCTACAAATGCAGGCTCTTCAGTAAGCACAACGTCTCCTTCATTAACAAGTGCCTTAGTTGTAAGGTCCGCACACTGCTGTCCGCCTGACACTATGAAAAGCTCATTATTCTCGAAATCAAAGCCTTCCTTCTTCTCAAGATATTTCTTCATGGTATCACGCAGAGGTGTATAACCTTCACTCAGTCCATACTGTAATAAAGAGACAGGATTCTCGCTGAGTCCATTTGCAGCTATCTCTTCTATCTCCTTGCATGGGAATGTCTCTGCTGACGGATTGCCACCACCAAAAGATATAATATCCTTGCTTGCTCCTAACTTAAAAAGTTCTCGTATCATCGAACCATGTACACCTGATAAACGATTAGAAATCTCGTATTCCATATATATATTTCCTCCTTCAAATACTTGCTAATGCAAAAAAGAGCCAGAATCCCCTAAAGATTTCCGGCTCCTTTGCCTTTGATAATGGTATCATAACCCCATTTGTCATTCCTGTAAAATAAATGTTGGTTATTAAATCATAAATCGTAGTAATAGTTATTCTTTTCAAATATTATAAAATTATCAGATAACTTTTCACTTATCCCAGCTTCCCTCTTTTCTTAAGATATACGAATGCGGCAGCGCATATCACAACCGATAACACTGAACCTGCCGGTGCAGCAAGTCCCCTGTGGTTGGCAATCATCGTTATTATAATGAACGCAATCTGAATACAACCATCCTGTATTGCAACCGGAATTAGTATTCCAAGTCACCATAAACAATTATTTTTGTCAACCTGCGTCGCCCAAGTCGCCAATATTTCACTTTCCCCGTCGCCAATAATTAAATATGGCGACTTGAGGGCAGCGTGCAGCTATTTTTACACCAAATCCAGAGCATCTGCTTCTAATATACTTAAATATTTTTTACAGATAGGCCTTCCGTTCGAAGCAAAAAAAGAATCCATGCCTTTCCCGCATGAATTCATTTTATCGTTCCTTACGCATCCTTATATTCTATTTTTAATGGTGTATGGAATCAATATTTTCGGCTGTACAGAACTCTCATCATACACAATTATCTTCTTTTGAATAGCATTTAAATCTGTGAAATACGCTAAATACAGACTGAACAATTCCCAATATGTTTGATCCCAAATCAAAGCCTTTTCTTCACTCGCTTTTATAATACGTGGAAAAACATAATTTGTAGAAATCATTTTTATAGTTAATCCATAATTATTACAAACAGATTCTATCACCCTATCTATATGATCTGCTGTATATTCAGAACCATTATCACGTACAATACTATTTTCATATATAAAATCATCAATTGTCATTCATATCACCTTTTTCTAAACTCATAAATTATAAGGTCATCACAACTAATTGAATCATTTTTTATTTGTGCTTTTTATTTCCGCTACCAGTTCTTCATACTTACGTTCGTCAATAATATATTTCCGTTTAATCAGTATATAAGCAGCTCCTATAGAAATTACCGGAACAGCTACAATTCCAAGACGCAATATAAATCTTTGTCCGGCATCTGCTGTCTGAATAAATTTATCTGCCTGTACAATTACATTTTCCGAAGTAAGTTCTCCTGTACCAGCTTTTATTTCTAATCCGGATATTTTCTGACTGATTGCATAGATATTGCTTATAATCAGCATTAACGCAACAACCGCCTGATCAACCGCACTGGCCAGCTTTGTTGCAAAAGATCTTACTGCTGAGATAATACTGTCATGTCGTTCATGAAACCGGACTTCATCATACTCTATGGTATTATTTAACATGACAATCATCGTCATATTGAATGCTCCCTGCGAAAAGAAGATTAGAAAACCGATGATATTCAGTAAAACAACACTTTTTGGTAAAATGTAGCCTACACTCATAAAAAGCATATACCCAATGCCTGTAATGATGGTAGCTGCAGTTATAATCTGATTTCGTGTGAATTTTGAGGAAAGCCACGCAAAAGATGCCTCTGATATCAGCGTTCCTAATCCATACATAATTGTAAACCAAAATACAAGACTGCCACCTACAGAATATCCAAATTCAAAATAAAAGAAATTCATTCCAATCATAATCAGAAGACCATTTCCGATTTGGAATAATAAACATGCAATTCCAATCACTATCAACTGATCATTTCTCAGGAATATATGAAACATATCTTTTAATGACAGTGTTCTCTTCTTTTCCGGTCGTTTTCTCTCTTTTACTCCAAACACTGTAAGTAGCTGGAAACCAATAAAACAAAAAGCAATCACAATCGCAGCCGTCCGATATGCCATAATCGCATTTCCAGCTACCATATCAGGGAGCAGACCTGCAACAGAAAACTGTCCGATACAGATAAAAATTCCCTGTACGGTTACCAGCCAGTTCCGTTCTCCCGGATCTGATGTAAGACTCGGCAGCATTCCCCAATAGGCAATATCATTCATTGTGTAAGTCATTCCCCATAAAAGATATCCCACTCCAAAAAATGCAACAAATCCCCATCCTTCCGGCCTTACTGTAAACAAGCAGATAATTATCAGGCTGTTTAAAATTACTCCTATAAAAATCCAAGGTTTAAATTTTCCGGCTTTCAAATGCGAATTTTCAATAATAATTCCCATCATTGGATCATTAATGGCATCCCACAGCAGACACACTACCATAATTGCTGATATTACTGCATATTGGGCAACTGTCAGTTTCATTGTATATTGAATATATGTAAGAAGAAACATAGAGATAAGTGCATACGCCATATCTCTTCCGGTTGCTCCTATACAATAGCTCCATTTTGTGCGTTTATCCAATTTATTGTTTTCCATATACGACTTCCCCCTCTCTCTATTTCTTCAGCAGTCTTTTAAAAGCCTGCAGATATTTTTTATTTGCATTGTAAACTAACATATCGATTAACTTCGGAGTTGCAATTCCACCACTGGTTGCAATCAGTCCTTCCAGATTTCCTTCTTCGACTCCCATTTTTACCATTTTAAAGGCCGGGTCCCGCTCTGATTTTCCCCGAAGTATAATCTTAAGTCCGATATGTACGACTCCACGAACAAATTTTCCAAACATTGAGACATTTACCACATCCTGATAGGAATCGTAAACCGTATACTCTCCACGCTTTTTTTCTTTGTCATGTTTCGGTTCACCGCCTAATAGCTGATAAAATTGTTCTGCACTGATTTCCATTCCATGTGGCTGCTCTCTAAAATAATCCGGAAACAGTTCTCTTTCATTTCTAAAATAACTATTTCCTACTACTTCCATATTCGCCTTTAATTGCAAATCATGTACCGATGCTCCGATACAGATCTGATATTTGCCGCTTAACATGGAAAAGGCTTTTTTCTCTACATCATAGACGGAAAAACTTCTTTCATCCAGCTCTAGTATAACTTCTTTTTCTTCTCCCGGATGCAGATATATTTTTTGAAATCCCTTTAGTTCTATATGGCTTCTGATAACATCTGATTCAATCGGGCAGATATATAACTGTGCTATTTCTGCTCCACTCACTTTTCCGATATTTTTAATTTTAAAACGAATTTGTATCTTCCCACCACTATATACTTCCGGTACATTCAATTCCGAATAGGAAAAAGAAGTATAGGAAAGTCCATAACCAAACGGATATTTTACCGGAACATGGAATGTCTCATAGTAACGATAACCTACAAAAATGCTTTCCCTGTATTCTACATCATCATTCGGAGGTGCAAAATATCTCCATGCCGGGGTATCTTTTTCTGAAAACGGAATTGTCTCTGCCAATTTACCGGATGGATTCACCTCTCCACTGATTAAGTCAGCAACAGATTCCCCTACAGCCTGTCCTCCGAGGTACATGTGAAGAATTGCTCCTACATTCTTTTCAAAACTAAAATCCATAGGCGCACCACCGAAACTAATTGCTGCAATATGATCTTTTCCGACAGTTTCTGCAATTTCAGCCAACAGCTCTTCCTGATTTTGAGGAATTTTAAGATTTTTCCTGTCGTATCCTTCTCCTTCGTAAGATTCTGTAAGACCGATAAAATATAGAATCACACAATCCTTTTTTCTATATTCCTGTTTCAGTTTTTCTATCGTATCCTGTAGTTGCTTTTCTCCTAATTCTTCCTTTTCATTCTGATATCCCTGTATATAAGTTACCTGATATCCTTTTTCACGTATTGCTTCAATCGCATTTGTCATCTTCGTCGGCTGGATATGACTACTCCCACCTCCCTGAAATCGCATCTGCCTGGCAAGCTCTCCAATAATGATTACCTTCTTCTCTTTTCCAATTGGCAAAACACTATTATTTTTCAAAAGCACTGCACTTTCATTTTCCAGTTTACGTGCCACCTGATTCTGTTCTTCCATATCTACCTCATAATTTTCTTCTATATTTTTATGAAGTGATACAAAATTCTGCAGAACATTCTTAGTCCAATTATCCAGTTCCTGACCCGTAATCCGGCCATCCTTATACGCTTCTTTTAACACATCTGTGTGGAAGCCTTTCGGATCTGGCATTTCCAGTGTCAGACCATTTTTCATACAGCTTACAATATCATTTGCTGCTCCCCAATCCGACACCACACCACCTTGATATTTCCATTCTTTTCTCAGAACATCTGTCAGTAAGTATTTATTTCTTGCTCCAAATTCGCCATTAATCCTGTTGTATGAAGCCATTACAGAAGTCGGTTTTGCTTTTTTCACAACTTCTTCAAAAGCCGACAGATATATTTCCCTAAGAGTTCTTTCATCAATCTGGCTATTGGATGTCATTCGTCTTGTTTCCTGTGAATTAACAGCATAATGCTTTAAACTCGTACCTATTCCAAGGCTCTGTACACCTTCGATATATCCCGTTGCCAGCTTTCCTGTCAAATACGGATCTTCACTGAAATATTCAAAATTTCTTCCGCATAAAGGAGAACGCTTGATATTGATTCCGCAGCCTAGCACAATGGATATCTGCTCTTTTTTTGCTTCTTTCGCAATCGCTTCACCCATCTTTTTAACAATAGCAGGATTCCAACTGCAGGCTATTGCACTTGCAGTTGGAAAACAGGTTGCTGGCTTACTGGTTTCAATATCCCCAACCTTTTCCTGTTCCAGTTTTCGAATCCCATGTGGTCCGTCTGTCATCATAATAGAGGGGATTTTCCCCTTACAGTCATAAGTATGCCAGTCACCAACACCGCCTAAAAGCCGGATTTTTTCATCTATTGTTAACTGTTCACATATTTTATCAATGTTCATCGCTTTACCTCTCTTTTAATCTCTTAATTGCATTTTATCTATTTCCGGCATATAATTATATTGATTTATCGTGTTTTATGTCAATTTATCGTGTTTTTGACAGGAGGAATCACCTATGTATAAAATGAAGTCAGACATCAATTTTTCCCTCACACATGAACTGTTGGAAAATGCAGAAAATGAACGGATACATACATCTTATGCACAGGAAAAAGCAATTCTCGAATGTGTTTCAAACGGAGATATTCACGCATTGGAGAATACCTATTATTCACTCCCAACAACTGTTTACGGAAAGATGACCTCTTCCAATTCCAAATTAAAATTACTTTTTTATGCAAGTATTGCTAATACAACTTTAGTTACCAGATATGCCATCGAAGGAGGACTTAATGAGGAAACTGCTTTTTCCTTAAGTGATGTATATATACGAAAAATGGAACAATGTACCGATGTTGACGCTTTAATGAAATTAAATGAACAGATGGCTATTGAATTTACGCTTCGTGTTGCTGAGGCAAAAAAGACGCCAAAAAATTACTATTCACCAGCTATTTCTCGCGTCATTGATTATATCTATCATGGAAAAAATAAAACTTTAACCTTAAATCAACTGGCATCTTTAGTTAATTTAACACCTAAATATCTGTCTGCCCTGTTCCATAAAGAAACCGGACAGACGCTTACTGTTTTTATCCATAAAGTTCTTATTGAAAAGGCACAGAATTTACTGGCATATTCCGACTATAGTCTGGGTGAAATCAGTACTTACTTGAATTTTTCATCTCAAAGTTATTTTATTTCTATTTTTAAGAGATACACTGGTATAACTCCCGGACAATATCGTAAAATGCATCGCCAGATTAGTTGGTAAAATAGAAAATAAAATAAGAATATCGATGATTAAACGTTACTATCGCCAGAACTTTTCTCGTCTTGAAGATAAAAGAATCGTCAGTGGTGACAGTATGGAACCGGAATTTCACAGCGGAGAGATCGCGTGGGTATCACAGCAGGATACCCTATGTGATGGTGAGATAGGTATATTCGGACTGAACAATGAGGCTTATATTAAAAAGCTGAAAAGATATGCAGACAGACTCTATCTCGTATCACTAAACAGCAAATACTCTCCTATTGAGATAAAAGAGTCTGACCGTCTGGATGTATTCGGAAAAGTGGTCGGCAAAATTAATTCTAATGATGTACCAGATTACCGGTTTTAATGAATTATAACGAAAGAAGTGATTAAATGAAAATAATTAATAATCTTAAGGGAATACGGACACAGCGAAAAATCGCCCAAAAGCAGCTTGCCATGGACACTGGATATGATCCCCGCACTATCCGCCGCGTTGAGCTGGGCGAATGCTGTCCGTCCGCAGAATTCATGTTTGATATGTCCGACTATTTCGGAGTCCCGATTGAAGAAATATTTGCACTTGATAAATCTACAGAATCAGTACAGAGAGGAAAATAAAGATGAGCGATGCAGAGGTCAAAGATTTAAACCAGATAAGTAAGAAGGATATCTACCACACTCCATCCGGCAAATATATCCAGTTCATCCATGATCATTCGGAAAAAACATTTGATGCGTGGGAACTCCTACCGGACGGAAGTCATTGGCTGCTCGAGAGCCAGAGCACTACTATTGAGACATTTGATGAATTTAAAGAAAAAATTTTAGGTAAAAACTAACATTAATCGTTATTCTTTGCTTATTCTAAATAAACGTTTTTGCATTCCCACAATCAATATAAGATGGGGACACGGTAGACACAACGTAATCTGTTCGTACAATACACTTTAATGACCAAAATATGCCTCGTGGCGCTGCCGTACAAACAAAGAAACAGAGCAAATCGTTTTTTTCGATTTGCTCTGTTTCTTTAACTATCTCTGATTTTTTTGCATTTCTTCCATTTTCTCACAAAATTCATCCTGAGATATTTGATCCATCACATATTGTTGAAATAATATGCCGGTCTTAGAGATATCCTTCATTGGATTTGAAGAAAACGGACGTTCCTTCAATTCAACATGATTCACATAATCCTGAAAGACCTGAAATCCTGGGATATCCAATTTTTCTTCACGAATCACATCAAGTCTGGCCGGAAGACGTTTCATGCATTCTGCATAAGCAATATTTCCTTCTCTGCTTGCGGCATATTTCAGGAATTTTATTGCCGCTTTCTCATGCTCAGATGCCTTGTTTAACACATACTGCCATGTAGCGATGTTGGTAGCATTCTTTCGAAATCCCGGTAATGGTGCCACCTGGATTTTTTCCATTCTGTAAGCTCCGGCACATTCAAAAGTGTTTATGGCTCCGCTATACATAAAAATACTGCCGTATTTTCCATCCAAAAATTTCTGTTCAATTTGTTCATACCGGTCTGTGATCTGTGAAATCGGAACTTCTCCGTTTGCTGTCAGATCGTGAAGAAAGCTGAGTGCTTCTCTCGTGTTTTTATTCTCCCAGTCGTAATAGTCTCCTCCGAAGAGATTTACAAATTCCGAAAGTTCATTGTACACATAAGACTGATCCCATGCTCCTCCATATCCGTAGACATCGTTGCCCAGGTTTTCTTTCAAAAAGGCAGCAAAATCTTCCTGCGTCCGGATCTCCCGGTCTCCTGTGACTTCCCGGTTTACCCAGAATACCATAATATCCATAAGGTAGGGGACAGAATAAACTTTACCATCTTTCATCGTTACATTCTGCATATAACTTTCCGGATAACTGGATAACAGTTCTTTCGTCATCACCGTATCGTTCAATGGTTTCAGATAATCTTTGTATTTAAATTCACTGATCATCTCATCATTGACAGAGAAGATATCGATTGAAGAATCTCCGGCTTCCAGAATCGTGGAGATTTTAGCCTGCCGCACATCTGCATCTGCAGGGCAGGCTATCGTCTCTATCTCAAGATTCAGTTCTTTTTCTGCATTTTCTATAAATTTTCTGAATCCGGGAGATTCTGCATCTACGTGCATGATGGTTAATTTTTCTTTCTGCAAATCCGTATCATCTGTATGGACTCCATCCTGTTGATCCCTGCATCCGGACATCAGCAACAAAAATCCAATAAAAGCACCTAATACATACTTCTTCAAGTTCTGCTCCTATCTAGGCCAGCGTTCTTCTTTTCCAGGAAGTTCCGGGAAGCTGTTATGTGGTTCTGCCTGATACCAGTATGCCACACTTGCCACATCATCCTGTCTCTCAAATAATCCTCTGTAGCCCACACCGATCTGCTGGATCGTCACTTTCAGATCCTCGTCAAAACAGATCGGATCCTGAATATGCCAGCGATAAAAACCTCTCATCGGCATAACATCGTCATTGTGATAGAAATTGTGAATCAACTCATCGTGAGAAGAATAATATGGATATCCCAGATAAGGTGTACAATAATTCTGTTCCACGGTCTTACCATCTACCTGCTTAGCAAAGCTCCATGAACCACCGAAATAATCTTCTGTTCCTGTTCCGCAGATGGTAGGATATTCTTCATCTCCGTCGATATAGAACTTAACCTCACCTTCACCCCACCAGTAACGCTCCAGTGTTGTCAGTGCCATATAAGTACCTACATAGTGACCTTTTCCTTTGACATTATCAAGGATTACATAATCTTTCTGCAACTGAGTGATCTTTTCTCTTCTCCACTGTGCATGGAAGTAAGCGATATCCTCCGGCAGTCCCTCATCATACAGGCAATAATCCACCTGGTAGAAGAATGCTGGAATTGAATTGACATGCTGGTTTTCCAGAGTGATTCTTGCTTTTTTTCTGAAAGGCATCTGGAAATAACAGTTCAATCCTCTGCTTGGCACTACTGCGATCGGCATAGAATTTATATTGCATTCTCTACCAAACCCACAGCAGAAAAAGTCTCCCAGCGGACTTTCTACAGACGGTTCGTCTTCATCATCCCAGTACATACGAAGAACCAGATCTCTCAGTACAAAGCAATCTGCGTCTGTGGTTTTCGCATCCACTGTGATCCAGATATGATTGATTGCGCCAGGTCCCTCGATTTCTGCCAGTGTCACTGTCTGACCACTTGCGATGTCATTAAGACACGGGCTTCCCTTTCTGGATGGTCCAAGATCACTGGCTGCCATACCTCCCTTTCCTTTTTCTCCTCTTGGATTTTCTGCATTGATTGCACGGCTTTTTCTATGTTTTGCTAATGCTAGATTACTTAAAGTTCCACCAAATTCGTTATACATTGTTACATCCTCCTTCTGGTTGGCAAATTATATCAGGTTTTGTATTACTGTTCACTTCATTCACAAGAACTCGTTTCACAGGTTAATACTCCTATGAACAATTACCAATTAAGCTTTTACTCCTCCTGCCATTATACCATCCATAATCTGTTTTTCAAAGACTGCTACGAAAATAATAATCGGTAACAGGATGATCCAACCCATGGCACTTACCAGATCCCACGGAACACCATACATGTTATCTCTCAGTGGCAGCTGTACAATTGCAACAGACAGCACCTGGATATTATTTGAGTAATACAATGGAGTAAAGAAGTTATTCAAACAGGTGATAAAGTTAATGATACAAACTGTAGCGATTGCAGGTTTCATCAGCGGTAAGACCACTTTGAATAATCTCTGGACAAAATTCGCTCCGTCGATGGTTGCTGCTTCTTCCAGGGAAATCGGAATCTCTGATACAAAGTTCTTTAAGATCAATACAGTAAATGGAATGACTGCACTGATATAAAGAATGATCAGACCCGGATAAGTGTCATACAGTCCTACTGCTCTCATGAAATCATACAACGGTCTTGCTGTTACAACTTCTGGAATCAACATTGTTGCAATAATGAACGCGAAGGCAATGCTGATCCCCTTTGTTCTGAATCTTGAAAATCCATATGCCGCCATGGCACAAATAACAGTACTTACCACAATTGTGACACCTACGATCAGAACTGTGTTTCCGATTTTTTCCAAAAGTCCCACGTTCTCTATCAGGAATTTGTAGCTTTCCAGTGTCGGGTGATCCGGAATATAGTCGATTGGCATCTTGAACAATTCACCTGGCGGTGTGATCGATGATACGAAAATCCACAGAACCGGAAATAAGATCAAAAAGGAAACGATTGCAAATAACAGCCATTTGCCTACTGCAGTAATGGCTTTATATACTTTATATTTATTAGTATCCTGCATGTCAATACCTCCTAATCTGCCAGTTTACTCATGAATTTGATGTTGATAAAGCTAAAGACCGCCATTACAATGAACAACATAACTGCCAGTGTAGATGCATACCCCACATTTAGATTGGTAAATGCTTCTGTGGTAATTCTATATGCGATCAGGGATGTATCCTCACCAGGACCACCGGAAGTCATAGCATATACCAAGTCGAAAGTTGTCAGTCTCCAAAGTGTAAACGGAATACATAAAGTGATAATATTTTTCAGGATCAACGGTAATGTGATACGGAAAAAGCTCTGCACTCCGTTTGCCCCATCCACCTTTGCAGCTTCGTAGATATCACCGGAAATAAACTGAAGTCCTGACAATACCAGGATTGCAAAGAACGGAAGGTCTTTCCACAGGTCCATGGCGATAACCGCTGCTCTGGCGGAACCGGTGTTGATCATCCAGTCATACTGAAAATTTGGTACAAACCGTCTTATAAAATCGTTCACCAGACCGTAATCGTTGTTGAATCCCCATTTTGCTGCCATACCGATAACAACAGCCGGCATAGCCCACGGGATCAGTACGATGGTTCTTAAGAATCTTCTGCCCTTAAATTTCATATTCAGGATCAAAGCCAGGATCACACCTAAAACCACATGGAATACCATGGAAACAACCACAAATTCCACGGTAAAGGATATGGATGTCTGCACTTTGGGATCTTTAAACACATTAACGTAGTTTGCCAGTCCGACAAATTTGTTGACTCCTGATAAAACCTTTACGTCAAATAAACTATTTTTCAAAGTTACTATAATCGGATATAAAGTAGTAAAACCACGGATAATCACAACCGGAAGAATTAAAATCCATGGAATCCATTTCATCGATTTTTTACTGATTGTCACTCTTTTCTCCTCCTGTCATCTTAGGAAAACGCACCATAAATTGCTATGATGCGTTCCCTTTTACCAAGCAGATTTTTTCAATCCGCATTCATTGCCTATTGCCAACTGTTTTGTTATTCATCAGTTATTTCTATCATTGTTCAGCTATATTACTTGCTGTATTTTTCAACCAGGCCCTGAGCTTTCTCACAGAACTCATCTACAGAGATCTCATCTTTCATACATGACTGGAAAATAGTTCCCATATCTGTGATAAATTCCATTGTCTGAGGAAGCATCGGACGTCCGTTAACGTTGCACTCAGAAGCATAGCGGGAATACATTTCTTTTGCAGGATCTGTATCCGGAACAACTTTTTCTGCTATATCTGCTCTTGCAGGATATCTCTCGAATGCTTTGTAGGATGCTTCCATTCCGCCTTCTTCTGTCATGTACTTAAGGAATTTGATGGCTGCTTCTTTGTGCTTGGAAGCGGAATTCAGAACATAATTCCAGGAATCTGTAAAGATTGCTCTCTCTCCTTTACCGCTGAAGTCAGGAACCATAGCCATATGGATCTTGTCATCTCCCAGCATACCGGCTTTCTTGTAATCAGTTCCAAGTCCCCACATGAAAAAGCTTCCATATTTTCCATCATTGATCTTCGGGTTCATCTGCTCATATTTGTCTGCGATCTGATCGATCGGTGTCTGGTTATTATCCACCATATCTTTCATGAACTGAATGGCTTCTTTGTTTTCAGCCTTTGTCCAGTCAAAATAATCTCCACCGAACATATTTACAAACTGTGCAATCTCATTGTATGCATAGGTTTTTTCCCAGGATCCGCCGTATCCATATCTTCCGTCACCAGAAGCTGCTTCCATATATTTCATGAAGTCTTCTTTTGTATTGATCTCTGTAATTCCGACTTCATCCATGATTTTCTGATTTACCCAGAAAGCCAGGTATCCGGTATATCCCGGAACACCGACAATGTTACCGTCTTTATCTGTGATCATATTCTTCAGATAACCCTGTGCAAACTGACTACGGACATCTTCTGTCATAACTGTGTCGTTCAGACCTTCCAGCCAGCCTGAGTTTTTGAATGACGCACTCATCTCATCATTGATTTCGATAATATCAATAGAAGCATCTCCTGTAGATAAGACTGTCGTAACTTTCTGCTGACGGGTATCGGAATCTGTCGGAGCTGCGATTACATTGATGTTCAGTCCTGTGGCATCCTCTACATTTTTCAGCCATTCATCAAAGTCAGGATCTGTTGTCATGACGCTGTACAGAGTCAGATCATAATCTTTGGATTTTCCTGTACTTTCTCCTTTGGAGCTGCCACATCCTGCCAACATTCCCACTGTCATAACGCCTGCCAGTAACACGCTCACTAATTTCTTTTTCATTTAATTACCTCCTGTTTGTTTGTAGCCTTACACCTATTTCTTTGATGAGTTAAGGATATCAAAAAGTCTGTTTTCTCAAAATACAATATTTTTCGATTCGTTTATATTATTTTTATCCTTGTTAAAAGCATTTTTTTAATCTATAATAAGAATAGAAATTGATCATATATAATAGTGTTCTGGCATGAGCATGCCGAAATACAAACGATCACATGCAAGATTTCATTGACGAAAGCGTTTTTGATAGATTTTGCCCGGATACAATACAAGGAGATTTTATGAAACATTCAAAAAAAGGGTCCAGAGGTCCACGATTATACTTTTCCCATTTTCAAAACAGGATTTTATGTGCGTTTTTGCTGTGCACATTGATTCCTATTTTCATCATAGGCGGAATTTCCTATGCTGTTTCTTATAACATTGCTAAAGATAAGATTCTGAATGCATCTATTTCCGCTGATGCACAGCTGCATACACAGTTTGATAACCGCTTGCAGCAAGTGGAAAATATAGCCGATACGCTTCAATATAATATGTACAACCTGATGCAGGCAGATGCACCCATGGACACTCTGGCTATGCTTTCCGAGATTCGGAGCAATCTGTCCATGTTTAAGACATCCTTTGATCCGGCCTATATCAATATATTTCTTCCGGACGAGCATATGGCATCCAGCGAAAGCTTATACTTTTTCCCTGTGTCTAAGCTTTCTGACTTTCAGATTCCAAAAGAAGTTCTGGAAAATCCGGGAACATCCTCTGTCTGGTTTTATCAGGATCTGCTGTCTGTTCCGTTTCTTGTGAATAACAGCTACCATATTACGAATTCTGTTTCCTGTTGCAGAGTTTTAAAACATCCGGGTACAGACAGCATAAAGTATGCTTATATAATTTATCTGGACGCATCTGAATTTTCCTCCATTCTACAGGAAATTTTCCATGATAATCAGATCACCAGCTATATCCTTACAGACAACGGAAAAATCGTTGCCAGCAACAATCCTTCTTTGCTTTCTGCGTCTCTTGACGAAGAAAAACTGGATTTCTTATACAACAAGGGAGATTCTCTAAAAAAGAGAGCTCACACTAATTATCACACTACTACTTTACGAAACGGCTGGCTACAGGTGACAGAGATACCGGATTCTTATATCATGCAAAACACGCATATACTGATCAAAAGTATCCTCCTGACAATCATGATCTCTCTTCCGCTGACGATTCTGGTTGTGGTTCTGATCTCGAAGAATCTTACCAGACGAATCAAGACACTATCCAGGGCTATGGAAACACTACAATTAGATGCATCCGACACCAACATGAAGGCACTGGTACCACAGGATCGCGCACCTGAAACCTTCGATGAGATTGATAAACTGGGGATAACCTTTGAAAAAATGCAGCATTCCCTGAATGACAATCTGCAGTCTATTCTGGAACTGTCACTGACGGAAGAACGGCTAAAATACCAGCTTCTCCAATCCCAGATCAATCCACATTTTCTTTATAATATTCTGGGATCCATCCAGACCTGTCAGTCCCTTGGAAAGCTGGATATTGCCAATCAGATGCTGACGAATCTTACACGTTTTTACCGCATGACACTCAGAAAGTCGGAAGACCTGATCTCCATCCGGGACGAACTGACCATCGCACAGCTTTATCTGGAAATGGAAAAATTATGCCATAATGATAATCTTACCTGGGAGATCAATATGGAAGACGGCATTGACAACTTCCTGATCTGCAAATTCACACTGCAGCCATTTCTGGAAAACAGTATTATGCATGGTCTCTCTCAGAAAACGCCGGAGGTTCATATCTCCATTGATCTTTCCTACGGAGATGATACGGTTATTATTGTGATCACAGATAACGGAATCGGAATGGCAAAAGAACAGCTTTTAGAATTGCAGAAAACATTGGATGAAAAAATTGTTAATTATGAAAAACACTTTGGTATTGGAAATGTAAACAAACGAATCTCCAATCCTTATTTTGGAAATGGTAGGATATCTGTAGAAAGTTGTCTGTATGAAGGCACTTCCATTACCATTGAATTTGATCAGATGGAGAAATATGATGAAGAATGTAATGATTGTAGATGACAACTGCCTCACCGCAGAAGGCATCGAAAAAAATATTGACTGGAGTGCTCTGGATGCCACTGTGATCGCCGTAGAATATAACAGTCTTTCCGCTCTGGACATCCTGAAAGACACCCATGTAGATCTGATCATCTCGGATATTGAGATGCCGGATCTAGATGGGATCTCCATGAGTCAGAAAGCTCTGGAGATCCAGCCTTTCATAAAAGTTATTCTTGTAAGTGCCTATGACAAGTTCGAATATGCCAAACGGGCGATCCGCCTTTGTGTATATGACTATATCGAGAAACCCTTGGATTATCATTATCTTACGGAAAAAATCAAAAATGCTTTTACGGATATCGACCGTACACAAAAAAATACGGAGTTGGTAAAAGCAAGCCGGCCTGTTATGACAGAAAAATTCTTTCATGATCTGCTCCATTATCCCGGTGAGGATCCGGCCACTCATCTGAGCCAGTATCTGAAATATCTGGATCTGAGATCAGACTATGACTTTTTTGACGTATTGATCCTGGAAACAGAACCAGATCCTGCCAAATCCGAACTGGACTTTACCCAATACCAGATCCAGCTTCTGAATATCCTGAATCTGGTAAAAGAAGAAATGGAGATTTTTGACAATGTTTTTTATTTAAAAGAATTCAGCGGAATCGTCTGCATCATTGGCCAGAACTCAAAACATCCCCAGCATTTTCTTCAAGTCATACACCAAGTAGCCTCCACTATTGTCGAGTCCTGCAAAAACAATGTACTTTCTCTGAACATCGGAATCGGAAGTCTTGCTGACAGCATCTGGAAGCTCCCGGTGTCCTTTGCCAGTGCTTCCCACTCGCTGAAATACCTATTTTTCTTCCCACACAAAAATATTTTCGATGCGAGAGAAGCACTTGGTAAAGAATTAAATCTTTTGTCCTTTTCCGAAAATACCGACGAAGAACTGATACGTCTTATCTGTTCCAAAGACATGACTGCTATCGAAGAATGGATTACCTGCTATTTTCAGAATCTGTTAGGACAGGTTCAGGACAAAAATCTGGTTTTCATCCGAATCTACTCCCTTTTGGGACGAATTCTGAAATTCTTATACGAGATGAACCTGGATACCGGAGATTTGGAGAGGGAAATCATCCAGGTCTATACCCGGTTTGATTCCTTCCGCACCTACGAACAATTTGTAAAATGGCTGACGCAGTTATGTGCCTCCGTATGCGAAAAGATGGATTCATCCTTACAGAACTATCACAATCAGATATATACCATGGCTCTTGGATATATCCGGGAAAACTTTGAAACCAACACCCTGTGCCTGAATGATATCGCACGACATGCCAACATCAGCCCTGCATATCTGAGTTCTCTGTTCAAAAAGGTATCCGGGCAAAGCATCAGTGATACCATCACTGCGCTTCGCATCGAAAGTGCCTGTCATTATCTGGAATCCACCAGTCTTTCGTTAAAAGAGATCAGCACAAAGTGTGGTTATACGAATCAATATTATTTCAGCAACAGTTTTAAGAAGAAACTGGGGATGTCCCCTTCTGCTTATCGGGAAGCGAGAGGCACGCAGGGGCAGTGATTTCGTGCAGGCACGGACTTGGGCTCCTTGCTCGCATAAAATACAATAGCCGGGCAGCTCCTGCTCGACTATATTTTCTTACTTTATACAATCCTACCGGAAAATCATCTGCGCAAAATCCGTAAAGCACGGTCTCCACACATTCCAGTCATGTCCGCCCGGATAGATTTTCCTGATTTCATGGACACCTTTCTCCTGGATGATTGCATCCTCTTCCAGAAATCTGGAACGGAAACAGTCATTATCTCCGATGCACCGGAAAAAGGTATGAAAATAGTTATTAAAGTCCGGATCGTCCATCGCCTTCAGATGGGTCTGCTCATAAGGTTTTCTTCCGACCGCCAAACTGATATTTTTTCTCTGCCATCGGAATAATTTCCTCTACCAGCATACGTTCCAGCAAAACATGGTTTAATCGTTCTTCTGAGCCGACCTTTTCCTGTACCATGCCGTCACTCATCACAAGTGTAAAAGGTTTTATTTTTCCCATTTCGATCAGGTTATCCAGTATGATATTGGCTTTTCCGGTTGTTGTCCAGGAAATCTCACTCTCACCGAATCCATGCTGCATTTACCAGCGGAAAGCATGCGTTATTAGCAAAGTTAGAATCGACACAAGCCAAAATCAAAAATTTATTGGAAATCCACGAAAAAACAGGAGATGAACTTCTTCTTGCAGTTGACTATCCTGCAAAAAAATCAAGGATCTGACAACAGATATTGAAGAAACTCATCCTGTCGGTCGCCTTTTTGATCTTGATGTGATTGATATAAATGGTCAGAAGTTATCCCGTCCTTCTTTCCGAAAATGTATTATCTGTGGGTGTCAGGCTCAGGAATGTGCTCGTACACGGAAGCATAGTGTGAACGAAATGCAATCGAAAATTGAAGAGATGCTAATGGAATTTGATTGTCAAAAAAACGGATAGTGCACCGTCGTTCCAACTTTAAAATGTATATACATGTGTATATCAATATTAATACATATATATACTTAGAATCTCACAAAAAAGCCTCACAGCACTAATGCTTGTGGGGCTTTTTTATTATTAGCAGTCCGTACGGGAATCGAACCCGTGTTTCCGCCGTGAGAGGGCGGCGTCT
>ENA-OZKV01000498-OZKV01000498.1-human-gut-metagenome-genome-assembly--contig:-NODE-498-length-24302-cov-7.170124_pt1 | contig 24302 bp, 21 predicted proteins | sample MGYA00244829_ERZ653770 | MGnify/ENA primary metagenome ERZ653770 (study PRJEB26926, sample SAMN06165244) | human gut metagenome | biome: ENVO:00009003; feature: ENVO:2100002; material: ENVO:00002003... | reverse complement strand
TCTACACCCTAGAGTTCGTCGGCAGCGTCAGATGTGTATAAGAGACAGTTATATAATCATATAGCCCATGGTCTCTTGAATTTTTTCTGCCATACAAAGCTGCTTTAACTCCACTTTCTTTATCAAAGCCCCCTTTTTCCTTAAACTCAAAAGAGATATTTTGGAATGTTGCATCTGTTCTCCCACCTGCATATAAAACATCTTCGCTTTTATATGAATTTGCCATTAAAGGGTTAACCACATTTAGAATTGGTTTAATAATCTCGGCATAAAAATGTATTTTAACATCATCTTCACGAAGAAGATTCTTTTGCTTAAAATTTTGTTCAATCAGTCTAAAATCCATTTTTTGCCCTTTATCATCTATGTATGCCATAAACTGTTTTATGATGGTAATTTATATATCTTCTCAAATCAATCAAACTAATAAAATATTAACATTTTTTATATCTATTTGTGTAAAAGTTAAATTCATCCTGATGATAAACCTTTTTATGCTAATTTATTACCTAGAGTAGCTTTTATGAAATAATACAGAATAAAAACAGTCCGCGAATTGCGAAATCGCTCCAGCCACATTTTGCAAAGTCGTCATATTGGCGTTTTTTTCTTTTATTTTCAATGTTAAGCAAGTTCGAAAACTAAAATTTCATAGCGGCATATTTTAGAGTTAATTTAATGATTTATACAGAAGCAGCCCCGAATAAAAAAATATCCGAGGCTGCTTTGTTTTGGCGGTTTAACGCCAGATCTCCGGGTCTTACCTTCGCTTACGCTCCGTTTGCTCCGAAGATTTCTAGAATTTATACTTAGCGTTAATCAATCCTGTGTGGTCTTGGTAGTCCTCACGGAATTTGCCTTCGTAACCAAGCGAAAGTTCGACATTGTCGTTGACTTCCGCGGTTACACCGGCACCAAATTCCATACCGAAACGGTCAAGGGCTTCGCCGTCAACCGCATAAGCCGAACCATTAGCCAAGGTTACGACCGAATTAACATCATCGTTAAACAGGTCATAGGTTGCGGCAATTCTGGCTTCCGGCTTAATATTCATGCCATTTTCAAGTTCCCAAGATTTACTAATCTTTGCTCCGATGACACCGGTTAAGATATCGCTGTCATTGCCGGAAACTCTCTGGTCGGCAGAATCTTTATAAGCGTCCTGCTTGATATGGACGTAACGCAATCCAGCTTCCGGTGTTAACCCAAAGCCGTTGACATTCATATCGTAACCGGTCATTGCCTGCAAGCCAAAAGTTTCGACATCGTAGTCAGCCTTAACGCCAACTCCGGCGACACTCTTCTTTTCTTCATAGTCTGACCAGCCATAGGTCGCAATACCGTTTACATACCAGTTAGACGGTTTATATTCGCCGTAAACAATCGCCGTATGCGTATCAACATCGGTTGAACGCATGAAACCGTCAATATCGGTGTTTGTGTAAGCATAACCGACACCGACTTTGACATCATCGGTTACAAACTTCTCAACTCCGAAAGCAATACCGGAACTGTCGGCATCAAAACCTTTGGCTTTTGAAGTATCGTCCAGCTTTGATTTATTGAACAAGCCCTGAACCCACATCGCACCGCGTTTGAAGATACTGTCGCCGGAAGCCATACCTTCGCCACCGGTTGAGATTGAACCGCCGGTCAGACGAGTGCTGACGGCACCAAAGACCTGGTTGGCTGTTTCCGTCTGAGTTTGTTGAACCATCGGCGCAACCTCGGGAGCTACAGCGGTCAAGGCGTCAACATAGGCTTTCTGCTCAGCGGCATTTGTACTGTTGGAAAGCTGTGCCAATTTCTCCGTAACAGACGCGGCAACCGGAGAGCTGATTGAGGCACTAACGCTGTCCCATGCCTCGGCTGTTCCGGCATTATTGGCTGAACCGCCGGCATCGGCAACAGTATCAGCCGCGGAAGCAACAGAAGTGACCTTAAATGTCCCGTCGCCATTGTCAACAAACTCGTAACGGGAATTTTTGCTTAAATTGGCAAACTTACCTTCGATTTCAACTTCGTCGGAATCCTCACCGTTAAACAATTTTAAGGTTGTGGTTTCGCCTTTAGCCAAAGCGGCACCGTTTAAGGTCATATTCAAATTTGTACCGTTTTCGCTGATGTTGACATAATTGGCGTGGATTTTACCATAGGTATCTTTGTCAGTTACAGTAAAGGCCAAAGTTGAATTGTCCTTGAAATGAACACCTTCACCATCAACTCCTTTGTCACCGCCGGAATGCAACGCATTAGTCCCAATATCAAGCGTTGCGCCTTCTCCTACGACAACGCTGGAAGCTCCGCCGTTAATTTCCTTGTCATAAACCATGGTGCCTTTTTTGATTTCAAAAATATCCAGTCCGCCGATAGTACCAGAAACTGCCTGACTCAAAGAATGACTGTCTTCAAAAATCAGACTGACGGCTTCAACATCACCGTCAATGTTGGCACCGGAATTTTGAAAATGAATTTTTCCTCGGTCATCGCCATTAATGTTGGCAACCAACTTTCCGCCCAAATTAATCTTAGTATTATTATCATAAACATTCAGCGTGGCTTTCTGTGCTTGGCTCATATCTTCCGATATTGCCTTGGCAAACAACGTTGTACCGGAAGCAATATTAAGTTCTGCACCGTTGGCAATTTTTATATTGCCGACAGAAGCGATTTCTGCCGAAGAACCGCCGGCATTTATCGTTCCGCCGGTAATATTTATATCGCCGCTTGCCGGTTTGCCGTCCTCACTCTGATAGTCACCGCCTCTGACTATCGACGAATCTTTGAGGGAGATTGTACCGCCGCTGATATTTATACTTCCAGTTTCGCCGTCATGGAATATTGCGGAACCGTTTTCCAAAGTAAACTCCCCGCCGCTAATGTCCAAATCTCCGGAATTCTCGCGTCCCAATGAACTCTCATTCATCTTAAATGTTCCGCCGGAAACTGTCATGGCAGCACCTTTCTGTGAATTGCCTTCTGCTGCTGACATGGCCGGATAAGTGCTGATATTGGAATTATTCATTTCAAATGTTCCGCCGGAAATATTAAATTTACTGCCGTCATCAGCATTGCCGTATACAAAGATTTCTCCCGTATCCAGCTTTATCGTACCGCCGCTGATATCAGCCTCTTTAGCGTTCAGCGTTGATCTCCATTCAGCTTCATTTTCCTGTTTCAGCGTCAGTTCTCCGCCCGTTTGAGTATATTTACCGTTAACGAACATAAAAGGCTTCTCTGTATCATCCGCAACATTGGAATTGATGACAGACAAAGAGGCATCATCTGCCAGAGAAACATTGCCTTTAACTTCCAAAGCTTTAGAAACATCAACTTCTTCAGCTTCCGGCTTTACAATAGCCTGAGTTTTTACATCTAATGAGGCCGTTCCTGATAAATTTATGTTTCCCGAGTGTGAAACCGAAACATCCGAACGCTCTACAACATAGCTTCCCGATGTTAGATTGGTAGCATCCGTCGGAAGATTTTCCGCAAAAGCATTATGGCCGCAAGTCAGCGCCACCAATGCCGTTGTCATTAATAAAGATTTTTTCATACGATTAAACATCCTTTTTCTAACCAGTTAAAAGAAAACCCGCTTTTTAAAGGCGGGCGGATGTTCGAAAACCGTATAGACTCAAACGGCTCGGCTTATTTGGCTGAGCCTTATTCACCGACATCCGTCCAAGTAGAATCAGAAGTCGGCACAATTTAAAGTCGTGTGCACACGACTAAGTCTATAAAAGGGTTTTCGACGCCCTAAGCAGTAAACTGCTCGATTTCACTTTATAAAGTAAATATGTTAGAATCAAGCTAAATCATCAAAAACCCTCTGGATATTTTTAAATAAGCCGGTATAATCTCTTTGTAAGAGGCTGAATTTATGATAAAAGTATGTATTGTACCAATACGGAACGGAAAATGAGAAAGATCCTGTACCTGTTAATTTTACTGTTTTTGTCTGCCCCGGTTTCAGCGGCGGACAATTCGGCCGTGATTATGAACGTCAAAACCTATATTTATCACAGTCCAACCTGCAAATGGGCAAAACGCTGTACCAAGAATTGTATAAAAACCACTAAAGACAAGGCAAAATCACAAGGTGCCAGACCTTGCAAAGTATGTGGCGGATAAATTTATATACAATAAAGTTTTACAATAAGTCCTTGTTTTTCAAGCGTTACAAGACTTTGAGCCTGGACTTTTATTTTATACTCAGCTATAAAGCCGGATTGTGAGCAAAGAAAATAGCGAATTTAATCTGGCTGATGGTTTGTGCCTCAAAAGGGCAATTGAGCTGAGAAATCAACTATAATTTATATAAAGAAATCGGTTTTGAAAGTTGCTCCTCACATAAAGGACGCAAAACTTTTATTACCACCGCCATAAAAATATCAGCCTTGCCGGTGGTACCTTAAACGATATCCGCATGCTGGCCGGACATTCCACCCTTTCCACCACCCAACGCTATATTGAATACAACACCTATGCCCAGAAGAAAATTATCGAGATGGTTTAACACTTTAAAAAAGCTTCTTTTGCTTCATCGGAAAGATTAACATCTTCTATTTTATGTACAAATTTTAATCCATAACCAATTGCAACATTATTATGTCGATAAAATTTATCTTTTAACTCTAATAAATACCTTGCTTCAATTATTTGTTTTCCATCAAAATATTGACCAAATGTAATATGGTATAAAGTACTTGCGACCATGTCAGCGAGAAATAATAAATCTGTTTCATTTTTTACTACATCAATAATATGCCCTGTACTTATATGAGTAAACATCCACGATTTATCTCTTTTGATAGCATCAACATATCTTTTAAACTGCGGTACATTTACAGCATTATTTTTTTCAATAATAAAAAGAATTTTATCACTTGGTATTTTATTGTCTTTAATATATTGATTTAATCGTTCAAATAAAAAACAAAGATTTTTATGATAAAATCTCATTGGACTTTGAGGATTATATACTGTATTCATTCCTTCTTTAAGGGTTTTCTTATTGGATACAACAGAAAAAGCTACAAAATTTAATCGGTTCACTTCTTTTACTGCAAATAATTTTTTATAATGTGATTTTAAATCTGTGAAATGAAGGCTTTTTATTCCTAAAACCTTTTTTATATAATTTAGGCAGTCATCAATACTTTTATAATCTTTTTTTGCTATAAGAACCGCTCCTAAATTTAAAAAATCGCTTCCATTGCCTTTACCATCGGCCAACTTATTAAATGCAGGATCTCCACTTTCATCAATCAAAACCATATAATCATAAGCTTCAAAATCCATATCTACACCAATCCTTCAAACTTTTCCGCCAGTCTATAAGTTCTCGCCTTTTTTGACTCATTAGCATATTTCAGAAAACCTTCGGCAATCCATTGACGGAGCAAGGCTCTGGCAGACTGGGCAGAAACTCCCAAAATTTCAGAAATTTGCATACTATTGACTTCCTTAAATTCCGCGAATAATTCCAAGACTTTTCGTTGTTTAATATCAAGTTCCCGCAACAAGGGGCTTTTAAGAGTAAATAATGTGTAGGTTAAATTCATTAAACAATTTTTACGCACTTTTTCATCAGTATCGCCTACAAACAACACATTATAAGGTAAACAACAGTTGCTCTGCCATGTTTACAAATCAAGTTATTTAACTACTAAAAAATTTATACATTTGTTCCAACAACGTATGACTTTATTCGCTTTCTTTTTAGGTTTAAATTTACCATATGTATGTAAAACACGGTAAATTTCTTCTAAAATTTCATCAGCATCATTCATATAGTCAGCAGCGGCTTCAAAAGATATTGAACTGCATTGATTTGTATGTCCTATTTGATGTCTGTTAATAATAAAACGAGTAAAATTTATATATCCGTCTAAAAAAGACAAATGTTCCTCTGGAATAAAAAACCTCTTTTTTAGCTCTTTTTTTATTTCATTAGGTTTCATATGCCCAATTTCTTTTTCTTTTGGTTCGCCACCATGCAAACGGATAAATTGTTTAAATATTATATTCAGATTAAAGTCAAATTCAGCAAAAATTTTTAAACAAATATAATCGGAAACAACAAGTCCCAATAGCTCCTTATCGCCCTCAAATACATCTATAATTTCAGATTTCACTAATCTATACTGACTTTTTGAATAAGATAATTTAGCCATTTTTTATAACACTACATGCAATTTTAAGTCTTTCGTTTACATTTCTGACAGAAATAGTTCCTTGTCCCGCTTCAACAATGCTTTTGTATTCAGGAATTTCTTTTAAGCGATTAACTTTAAGCTTCAAGTCCTTAATATTTACACCATTTACCAATATTGCTGTCATAATTGAATCAAGCAAAACATAATTCGGTCTGGTATATATAGTAAAAGGTTTTTCGCCAAGTTCCTTAATAATCAATGCTGTTGCCTGCTTGAAAATCTTAGCAAATTCGGTTTTATTTTTATCTTTATTTTTATGACAATATTCATTCAAAAACGGCTTCATACTTGAAACATATGTCCTTACGCAAGATTGGTTCTTATCCCATTCCTCATAAAAAGCAAGAAGTCTTATTAAGAGCTCAATATCTATAAATCTGTTGTCAGGTTTAACTTTTCCTAAAATTTTTCTCCAGTTTTCATCTTTATTCAGCTCCTCCATACAAATCATTAACGGACCATAGTTTACAGCCCTTCTTACTTCCATATTATTAAGATTCTGCCCTCCTGTATTAAGTCTTTCGAATATATAATACAGCGTTTGAATATCATCCGGATCAATTTGCCGTATAATACAAGCATTCAACTGAGCACAACGCAATTTTTCTTGAGCATCCATCGTCAAATCTGAAAATCTACAATTATTAAAAGCATCAGCCACATCTGTAAGTTTAAACTCATTTGCAAAAAAAGAGGCTATTGTTGATATTCTCTGGTAACCGTCTACAATCAAATATGCTTCTTTATCTTTTGCTTTATATAAAAATACCTGAGGAACTGGATAATCAAATAAAATAGATTCAATAAACCGGCTTTTACCTTTAGTATTCCAGACACTATTTCTTTGGAATTCAGGCTTATAAAAAACTTTTTTGGCAAGTTTTTCACTATACTCGTATAGGCTATAACTCGCATTATAGCTTAATACTTCATTTTTTAAAATATCTCTTTCTTCATCACCATGTTCAACTGCCTGAATATCTTGCTCTTCTTCAGATAAGACATTCTTATCGTTCATAATATTCTCTACTTCAGCCATATAAACATCTCCATATAATAAAATACTTTATTAAATTTGTTTAATTATAGATAAAACTCTATAAATTGCAATATAAAGAGTGTTTTTCCGCTTATAATCTAATTGTTTTCACAGAAAAGTTGCAAAATTTGGATATTGCAAAGACATGTGAGATTACATTACAAACCATTTAAAGTTTTGGATCGCTAAATTAACTTAAATTTTGGGAGAATTTAAATTATCTAACATTCTCTCATTTATATTTTCAATACATCTCTCATTCTTGACTTTAGCCGATTTCACGCATAGACTTTGGACAACGGAAGAAAACTGCAACTGTTTGGCGCAGGAAGCGTTTATTTTCAGGAGGAATTTATGAAAAAAATCGGAATTATCGGAACAGGGATTTTCGGCACAGCCTTAGCTTTAACCGCGGCACGGGCGGGATGCGACGTTCTTTGCTGGGACCGCAATTCCGACGTCATCGACGCCATAAGCCAAAAACATCTCAATACCAAACATCTGCCGAACATCCCCCTGCCCGACGCCATAAAATCGACTTCCGAAATTGCCGAAGTTTTCGATTTTGCGGATATCGTTCTGCTGTCCGTATCGGCGCAGGCAACGCGCTCAGTCCTGCGGCAGATAAAACCCTTTATCAAAACAAACACCGTTATTGTTCTGTGTGCCAAAGGAATTGAAGCGGAAACAGGAAAAATGCTGTCGGAAATCGCCGAAGACGAAATTCCTGCGGTAACCATTGCCGTTCTATCCGGTCCGGGCTTTGCCGTTGACATTGCTCAGCGCAAACTGACGTCCGTAACCATTGCCTGCGCCAAAGACGGTCTTGCCGCACAGCTTACCGACATGCTTGCCACACCCTATTTTCGGCCATATACCACATCCGACATGATTTCACCGCAAATCGGCGGCAGCGTCAAAAATGTTATTGCCATCGCCTCCGGTGTTATTGAAGGTGCAGAATTCGGCGACGGCGCACGGGCGGCACTGATAACACGCGGACTTAACGAAATGGGCCGCCTCTCCAGTGCTCTCGGCGGCCGCCACAGCACCATGATGGGCATGTGCGGCCTCGGCGACCTGGTTTTGACCGCCGGCTGCTCCCAATCCAGAAATTTCAGTTTCGGATACGAAATCGGCATTCGCGGCGAGGCGCGAAAACTGATTGAAGAAAACACCCGCACCGTCGAAGGCATTTATACGGCTCAAGCCGTCGTAAGACGCGCCTGCGAACTGGGAATAGAAATGCCCATTTGCGAAGTGGTAAACAAAGTTCTGTTTGCGGGCATTTCCATAAAGTTGGCGATGGAGAGCCTTATGTCCCGCCCATATAAAGAAGAAGGCTTCTGACAAGCGAAAAAATTTCCGTTGCTTTCATTCGTTGTTTTATGATATAATTGTTATTATTAATTGCAAGGAGAAAAAAAATTAGTAAAGGATGGACTTATGTCGTTCTGACATGTATTTTTGAACTTCTTTGGATTTATGGTTTCAACGAGGCTGAGAGCTGGCCGCACTTTATTTTAATCGCGCTTATCATCGTTGCCGACTTTTATTTTCTGGAAAAAGCCTGCGAAACCATTCAGACCGGAACGGTCTACGCAATATTTTCGGCCGTCGGCACCGTCTGCACGGCGCTTATGGATACACTGATATTTAACGTTGAATTCACAATTGCAAAAGGCTTTTTCATTGCCCTGCTGATTGCCGGGGTTATCAGCCTGAAACTGGCCGAAAACGAAGAGACACCAGCCGAAAAGGAGTAAGCGAATGGGATGGATTTACGTTATTATTGCCGCAACGCTGGAAATTGCCGGCGTTGTCGGTCTGAAGATGTTCAGCCGAAAAAAGGATTTGGCCAATCTGCTTTTGTTTACCGGCGGTTTTGCCCTTTCATACCTTTTTCTGTACCTGTCGCTTGATTTTCTGGACATGAGCATCGCCTATGCGGTGTGGATGGGACTGGGAACCGCCGGCGCGGTAACCATCAATATGATTTTCTTCGGCGAAAGCCGCAGACTGTGCCGGATCGTGAGCGTCGGACTGATTATCATCGGTGTCGTCGGGCTCAAAATGGTTTCATAAAAATACAAATAAAAATTCAGAAAACCCACATTAGCTCTTGACTTAGAGTAAGCTCTAGAATTTATGATGTTACGCAGAATCGAATCTTACCACTAATATCAGGAGAAAAAGATGAGTTATCTGGACAACATCAATTCACCCGCAGACGTAAAAAAACTCAGCCTGAAAGAGCTTGAAGCGCTGGCGGAAGAAATCAGAAGCGCCGTGTTGAACCGCGACAGCAAAATCGGCGGACATGTCGGTCCCAACCTCGGCATTGTCGAAACAACCATTGCCCTGCATTACGTTTTTAACTCGCCGGAAGACAAGATTGTGTATGACGTTTCGCATCAGTCCTATCCGCATAAGATTCTGACGGGACGCAAAAACGGTTTTCTGACCGACGAAGGAATGCGGGAGATTTCCGGCTACACCAATCCCGCAGAAAGCGAGCACGACCATTTTATCGTCGGGCATACTTCCACTTCGGTCAGTCTGGCCTGCGGTCTGGCCAAAGCCCGTGATCTCAAAGGCGAAAAGCACAACGTCATCGCGGTTATCGGCGACGGTTCGCTTTCCGGCGGCGAAGCGCTCGAAGGTTTTGACAACGCCGCGATTTTGAACAGCAACATTATCATTATCGTCAACGACAACGAAATGTCCATTGCCGAAAACCACGGCGGCCTGTACGGCAACCTGCGGCTGCTGCGCCAGACCGGCGGAAAAGCCGAGTGCAACATGTTTAAGGCTCTCGGGTTCGATTACCGTTATCTGGAAGAGGGCAACGACATTGCCAAACTGACGTCGCTGATGAAAGAAGTCAAAGACACGGACAAGCCTACGGTTCTGCATATTCATACCGAAAAAGGCAAAGGTTACAAACCTGCGGAAGAACACAAGGAAACCTGGCACTGGAGCGTTCCCTTCGACATTGCTTCCGGCAATCCGACCGTTGACCTCAGCGGCGAAAACTACAACAGCATTACGGTCAATTACCTGCAGGAAAAAATCGCCAAAGACAAAAAGGTCGTCCTCATCAACGCCGGTACTCCGGGCGCTATCGGCATGACGCCGGACATGCGCCAGAAATTCGGCCGGAACTTCGTTGACGTCGGCATTGCCGAAGAGCATGGCGTCGCCATGGCTTCGGCTTTGGCAAAAGGCGGATGCAAACCCGTTTTCTGGGTTTTGAGCTCTTTTGTACAGAGAACTTACGACCAGCTTTCGCAGGATTTGGCGCTGAACAAAAATCCCGCTGTCATTCTCATCGGCTGGAACGGCATCTCCGGCGGCGACGCCACGCATTTGGGAACTTTTGACATTCCGCTGATTTCAAATATTCCCAACCTCGTTTACCTGGCGCCGACAACCAAAGAAGAATATCTGTCCATGCTGGACTGGGGTATTGAACAGACCGCCCATCCGGTTGTCATCAGAATTCCGTCAACCGTCGCTCATGCGGAAAAAGAAACCGAAAAAACTTTCGAACGGCTGAATACCTATAAGGTTGAACAGCAAGGCAGCAATGTTGCCCTGATTGCCGCAGGAAGTTTCTTTGAACTCGGCAGGCGGGCAGCGGCCAAACTGGCAGAACAGGGCATTACTGCAACGCTCGTCAACCCGCGCTACCTGACCGGACTGGACGAAAACCTGCTTAACAGCCTGAAGGCCGACCACAAAATCGTCGCCACGCTGGAAGACGGCGAACTGGACGGCGGTTTCGGCGAAAAAATTGCCCGTTTCTACGGCGACAGCAATATGAAAGTGCTGAACTTCGGCGCCAAAAAAGAATTTACCGACCGGGTTCCCGTTGAAGAACTGTATAAGCGTTATCATCTGACACCGGAACTGATTGCCGCCGACATTCTGAAAGCCGGAAATTAGGCATATCTTCCGACGAAGGCCCGAAAATAGCGGGCCTTCGTTTTTTTAAAACCGATACTGAATCCCGAAGTTAATTTCCCAGGGAAGTTTAATGCGGCTGCCCAACTGGGCGGAGGCTTCCAGATAGGCGGTTCCGTCTTCGCTCCAGGCGGTGCTGACGCCGGCGCCAAGTTCATAGCGCAGAGACGACAGGTCTTCGGCAAAACCGTAATCGGCTACGCGCACCTTGCTTTTGCCGTCGATATCATGAATCAGAGCAAAACGCCCGTAAGCGTCCAAAAAGCGGTTATCTCCCCAGACAAAAGACTTTCCGGCAATCAAATCGGCTCTGGTGCTCAAATAACCGGCGTCGGAAGTTTCTATCAGGGTATTGAAGTTGGTGCGATAACGGACGGCGTCAATGTGCATGTAATTCAAACCGACCGACGGTTCGACAAACCACCGGCCGTCAAAATTTATGCGTTTTCCCAGCGAAGCCGAAAGCTGCCAGCTGTTCGTGCGGTATTTGCCGTCAACGCCGCTGCCTGCGGGCGTATAACTCCGCAGTTTCTGCCGATGCCAGAAATAGGTGCCGACCATATCGACAAACCAGTTGTCATCCGTATTAAACAGCGAATACAAACCGAGAGACTGCGTATCGGCATTGCCGTGACCGCTGCGGTCAAATTTCTGGTGCGAAGAAGTGTAACCGCCATAGACGCCCATGCTCAGATAACGGCCGTTCTGCCGCCAGACTTCCCGGTCATAGCCGATTTCCGTACCGTAGATGTCTATCCGGCTCCGGCTTTTGTCCTTATAGGCAAATTTGACCCTCTGCCCCAACCCTTTTATCCAAAGGCCGTTGTCATGCCCGGACGCGTTGCGCCGGCTGCGGATATGGTTGTAAACCGGCGTCAGGTGCGTATAAAACAGCGACGCCAGCGAAGAATAGGTGTTTTTGGCAATGACGGCGCTGTCCGTTACGTCCTGCGTCCTGACCAGAACCCAGTCGTCGCCGTCCCGCTCCAGCCCATAACGAAATGCTCCGACGTCAACGGCGTCGCCGACCAGATAAAAACTGTCCGCAGCTCCGCTGTCTTCATCGATAATCTTATAGCGGGCCGGCGTACTCCCTTCCGGACTGTAGTCATGAATTACCAAGCCGAAATTTCCGTTGCCCGAGTGTACCAGAATTTTGTCCGAAAGCCCTTCCGACAGACTGCTGCTGATGCCGAAGGTTCCCTGGCCGGACAAATTGTCAAACTGCAGAGAACTGAAGTCATGGCTGTAGGGGACAATCGCAACGGCATTCCGCATTTCCATATCCGGAATGCTGTTGCTGCCGACAAATGTTACCACGCCTTCGGTTACGCTGGTTTTTCCCGACAGGGTTCCGCCGGCAAACAAGAACAGCCAGCCGTTGCGTTCAACGACGGTATTCTCCGCTTCGCCTCCCGAAAAAACGCTTTGCACCCCTCCGTTTCTGACCAGGGCTCCCGAAGCGACGCCGCCGCTCTCAATTTGCTGCACGCCGCCGTTTATCGTGCTGTCCGTGTCGGTTCCGTAAACGCTCTGCCTACCCGAACTGATTGTCGTATTGCGGGATACGGCTCCAGAATCGACATTCATCTCGCCGCCGTCAAGCAGTGTCTGTTCGGCAACGCCGTTGTCGATAATGTCAATAATGCCGCCGCTTTTGACAACAGTCTGCCGCGTCGTTCCCGAAACTTCCTGTCTGCCGCGGCCGGAAACGACGGCGCCGACACTGGTGCCGCCGTCATCCACCTGCTGCCGGCCGCCGGTAATTTGCGCCCGTTCGGAAACCCCGCCGGACAAAATTTCCTGCAAGCCGCCGATTATGGTCGCATCTTCATCGGTACCGGAAACATTCTCACGGCCGCCGCGCAATACCGTTCCCTTTACATTGCCGCCGCGAGAAACGATAAAAATGCCTCCGTTGACGACGGTATCCTGCGCATAACCGCCGCTGTTGACATCTATGGTACCGCGGGTGGCAACGGTTGACGAATAGGCCGTGCCGTTGACATTCTGCAAGGCGTCATACGCAACATTCGTATTATAAGACACGCCACCGGCTTCAACATTCTGCTGCCCGTAGGGATATATGACGCTGTTGTACGACTTGCCGCCGGACATAATCTGCTGATTGCCGGAAACGGTAAAATTTCTGGTCGTACCATAAACCTGCTGCGTGACAACAGTGTGCACGTCACCGCCGCTGACATCTTCCCCGGCCGGAATTATCTGGGTAACGGCGACGGCTTCCGAAGCCCATATCACTCCGCACAGGATGACTACAAGTTTTTTCATGTTCTGCTTCCTGTTACAATGTCCTGCATTCTATATAATTTTAAAACTGCAGAATAAAACCTTAGGACATGAAAAAAACATACCTTAATACAAAGTCTTGATTGAAAGCGGCGCGAAAACAACTATTTTCCGGGGGTAACACCAAAAAAGGAGAAAAGAAATGTCAGACAATTTTGAAAAAGACAGCGACAGCCTGTGGGAAAAGACCAAAGACACCGCCGGCGAAGCCTGGGAAGCAACCAAAGAGTTTTCGGGCAAAGCCTGGGACAAGACCAAAGAAGTGAGCAGCGACGCCTGGGAAGCAACCAAAAACGGCGCCCAGAAAGTCAGCAACGCTTTTTCCGATGACGACGAGGAAGTCGAAAAGGCCGAATTTGTCGAAAAAGAAGAAATCGAAACGCCGCATCATCTGTATTCAAAAGAAACGCATTCGCGAGAAAACCGACCAAACGGCTAAAAAGAAAGCCTCCCGCAACCGACGGGAGGCTTTCTTTATTAACGGCGGATAAAATTGGTCATGACCGGATTATCCAGCTGCGGCGGCAGAATGCCCGCCTGTTTTCCGGCGGCGATACATTTCAGCAGCCACGCCATGTTCCTCCCCAACAGTTCCATTACCTGCAACCCTTCGGCATCCTGCATGACGTCTTCCGGCGTCTGTCCGTGCACCATATTCCAATAACGGGAAGAAACCATCGGCATTCTGCTGATAGTAAAATATTTGTTCAGGACGTCCAGCGAAGCCGTCGTTCCCGCCCGCCGGGCAGAAACCACCGCAGCGCCGGGCTTGTTCATGAACGCTTCGGAACCGGCATAAAACAGCCGATCCAGAAGCGACAGGATCCGACCGCTCGGGTGCGCGTAATAAACCGGAGAACCGAAAACAAAACCGTCGGCCTGCTCGGCTTTGGCAATAATCCCGTTTACGACATCGTCGTTAAAAATACAACGACTGTCGCCGTTTTCGCGGCATTTGCGGCAGCCTATGCAATCGCGCAGCGCGCCGGCACCGCTCTGGACAATTTCGGTTTCGACCCCTTCCCGGTTCAGCGCTTCGGCAACGACGGAAAGTGCCGTAAAAGTGCAGCCCCGCGGACGCGGACTGCCGTTTATCATCAATACTTTCATCTGTTCTCCTTTCCTTTTTGTCCGAGTGTAGTGCAATAAAATTCTTCCGGCAACACTTTTAACAGCCTTTCCCGTGATTATATAAGCCCAAAAAAGCAAAGGATTGATGATGAAAAAACTTTTAGCCGCCATTTTTTTCGTTTTGTTTGCCGCCGCAGCCGCGGCCGCGCAGATGCAAACACCGTCCGCCGACAATGAAAACGTCGATTACGGTGCCGTCAACAAACAGCTGGACAAGATGACCGCCGAGCTGAACTCGGGCAAAATCGGACCCGGCGCCACCGGGGACATGCTTGACAAAATCAACGACTTGCAGGACAAGCTTAATCAAAACCTGCCGCTGCTCAACAATGACCTCGGCAGCGTTCAGAAAAAAATCGCCGCTCTCGGCGAAGTCCCGGACGACGGCAACGAACCGGCGGAAATAGCCAAGCAGCGCAAAGAGCTTAACAAACAGGCCGACGCTTATAAAACCTCAATCGCCCAGGCAAAACTGGCAAAAACCAAAATCGACGATTTAAACGGGCTGATATTGAAAGTCCGCAACCAAGATTTGTTCACGCGCATTTTTGCCAAGCAAAGCTCCATTTTCCATCCACAGGAGTTTTGGACCTCACTGGTCAGCTTTGCCAAATTTACCTTCGAACTGATAAAATCGCCGCTCGACTGGTACCGCCAGCTGCCTGCCGCCGACATGGCAACCGCTGACGACAACATTGTCTACGCGCTGTTTTACATTATCGCCGCAACCTTTGCCGCCGCATATCTGCGCCATTTTATCAAGACCAGGCTCGGTTACCGCGAGGCGATTGCCAACCCGGACTATACGCAGAAAGTGCGAGCCGCGCTGTGGATGTTTTTGGCCCGCGGGCTGATTCCCGCCGCAATTATCGGAACGTTCATGTTCTGGATTAAAAACGGTGCCATTATCAACAAAAGCAACTTCGGAACCATGCTTTACACGGCGGCGCTGTACCTGCTTTATTTTTTCCTGACGCAAGCGCTGGTTCGCATTTTGCTGACACCGGCAAACGGCAAATGGCGGATTATCGAGGTCAGCAACGACCGGGCGCAGGCCAGCAGCAAGGCGCTGATTTTCTCGGCCGCGGCCATCTGCATCGTCAGCTTTTTTCAATCGCTGGCCGCCGAAATGAACGTAAACCCGGAAGTGCTGTATTCTCTCAAGATTTTTGCCAATGCGGTCAAAGCCTTCTGCGTCGTTTTGGTTGCCAACAAGTTTCTGTTTGACGGCACGCCGGAAGAAAATGCCAAAAACGCCGCCACCGCCGAAGCGACAGGAAAGGAAAACGCCGAGGAAGAATACAAGGAGCTGAGCACGCCGGCCAAAATAAGTCTGTCGGTTACCGTATTCATGGCGGTTTCCTTTGCGGTGTCGCTGTTTGGTTATATACGGCTTTCGGAATTTGCCATCAACCGTTTCATCATATCGGGCGTTGTCATTGCCGTATTTTACATTCTCGACCGGCTGCTGAGGGTTATCTTCCGTCAGTTGATGCGGCTGAAATTCTGGAGCCGGACATTGCGCATCAATCCGCGAAAACTGGTAAAGGCAAACTTCTGGTTTGCGCTGATTCTCAAGCCCATTCTCGGCATTATGGCCATTCTGACCCTGCTGGCCGTCTGGGGCGTGTCAGTCGACATCATGCTGAACAAGGTCCGCAATTTTCTGGTCGGTTTCAACATCGGCAGCCTGCATATTTCAATTACCTCCATTCTGCTCGGCATTATCAGCTTTTTCGTATCGTCCTTTCTGTTCAAAATGCTTAAGGGCAGTTTTCAAAACGGCAGCCTGAGCCAGATTGACTGGGATCCCGGCGTTAAAAACTCGGTCATCTCGGGCATTGGCTTTTTCGGCATTATCATTTCGCTGATTGTCGGTTTTGCGGTTATGGGCGGAAGCATAAGCAGCATTGCGATTATTGCCGGCGCCCTGTCGTTCGGCGCCGGTCTCGGCCTGCAGAACATGGTCAGCAGTCTGGTCGCCGGTCTGACCATTCTGTTTGAACGGCAGATTAAGGTCGGCGACTGGGTTATCATCGACGGCCAGGAAGGCATCGTCAAAAGCATTAACATGCGTTCGACCGAACTTGAAACCTGGAACAAGTCCAATGTCATCGTCCCCAACGCCTCAATACTGGCCAACAGTCTGATTAACAAAACCTACAGCGACCAGATGGGCCGGGTGGAAATCAAGGTCGGGGTCGACTACAACAGCGACATCAACAAGGTCAAGGCCATTTTGCTTGAAATAGCCGGCGAAGATCCGGAAGTCCTCAGTTCGCCGCCACCGTCCCTGCAGTTTACGGATCTGGGCGACAACAGCCTCAATTTCCAGCTCAACTGCTATACGGCCAACGTTTACAGCGGCGCCGGCATTTCTTTCCGCATCAGGGAGAAAATCGTCGAACGCTTCCGTGAAAACAACATCAACATCCCCTATCCGCAAAGGGTTATCCATTTCATATCTTCCGCGCCGGAAACCCAGCCCTGATATTCTGTGCAATAATCGCGCTTTCGGTTTGTGCCGCCATAAAAACGGAGTATACTTGTCTTATAATTTTGAGGAGAAAGAAATGAAAAAAGTTTTGATTATTGCCGCCATTGCCGTCATCGCCGCCTGTCATCTGATGCACGAAGACACGCACGACAGCCATTATTTCCATACCGGACATTTCGACGACAGCGGCCAGCGCCGTTAAAAAAACATCCCGGTAAAGCCGGGATGTTTTTTTTGACAGTACAACACCCCGGAAAAGTCCGGGGTGTTTTCGTTTATTTTTTAATGCACATAATCGTATAATTTCCGTCCGCGTCAACTTCAACGCCGTGCGTGTCATGGGCAAAACCGGGAAACTTCCGGTCAAAGGCCTGTAATGCCTTCAGATAGCCCAGCAGCGGTCCGTCGTCTGGGCCGGCATTTTCGCCCGGCATCAACAGCGGAATTCCGGGCGGATACGGCACAACGCCGGTTGCCACGGTATGATCCGCCATCTGCTCAAGAGTCAGAGATTCAACGTCATCTTTAACCAGACGCTCGTAAGCGTCTACCGGAGCCATATCCGGATGCGGCAAGACAGAGAAGGCTTCGGACAAAGCGCGGGTAGTTCCCAATTCGGACATAGCCTTGAACATTTCGCCGGCCAAATCCTTCAGCCCCATGCCTGCATAGCGTTCCGGATATTCGGCCGCCAGACCGGGAATGACGCGTTCCAGCGGCGTATTGCGGTCATAATCCCTTTTGAACTCAAACAACGCGTTCAGCAGCGTGCCCCATTTGCCTTTGGTAACGCCCATCGAAAACAGAAACAGAATCGTAAAATCGGTGGTCTTTTCGACAATAATACCCTTATTGTCCAGATAAGAGGTCAGCACCGAGGCCGGAATTCCCCAATCGGCCAGGCTGCCGTCGGCATTGACGCCGGGCGTAACGACGGAAACCTTTATCGGGTCAAGCATGCACCAGCCATCTTCAATATCGCCGAAACCGTGCCATTCTTCGTTCGGATGCAGAACCCAGCATTCAGGATCGGTCGAAAGCTGCTCTTCCGAAGCGCGGCAGAAAGGAATCCGTTTGCCGCTTTGCTTATCGGTTACAAAATCCGGCTGCCAGACGCTGAAGAACCAGCCGCCTTTCTCCATGGCTTCGCAATGCAGGCGGGCAACCGTCTTGCGGAAAGCGACGGCTTCCTTAATCGCGTCTTCGGTCAGCGCTTCGCCCTCTTCCGACATCATGGCGGCGCTGATGTCGTTGGAGGCGATAATCGGATAGAACGGCGACGTCGAGGCGTGCATCATGAACGCTTCGTTAAAGCGCTTATGCTCTATCGGGCGGCGGCCGTCGCGAACATGAATCATCGACGCCTGCGAAAAAGCGGCCAGCAGCTTATGGGTCGACTGGGTAGCAAAGACAGAAGGGCCGCCGCGGTCATAATCCTTCGGGTCGCCGTACATGGCAAAGCGTTCGGCATAAAGCGGGTTAAACCGCGCATAACCATACCAGGCTTCGTCAAAATGCAGCCGGTCGACGCTTTCGCCGAGCAGTTCCTTAATCCGGCGGACATTGTAGCACAAACCGTCATAAGTCGAGTTGGTAACAATGGCATGAACCGGCTGCGGGTCTATCCCCTCGCGGATCAAAGCATTGTCGGCAACGGTTTTCTGCACGGCCTCCCTGGTCATCCGCGCGGGATGAATCGGGCCGATGATGCCGTAGCGGTTGCGGGACGGAATCAGGTAAGCCGGAATGGCGCCGGACATGGTAATCGCCTGTTCAACCGACTTGTGACAGTTGCGGTCGCAGAGCGCCACCTGATTGCGGACGACGCTGGCCATGAGAATAACCCGGTTTGACGTCGACGAACCGTTGGTAACATGGTAAGTGCGGTCGGCGCCGAAAATACGGGCGGTATACTTCTCGCTCTCGCCGATAGGACCGGAATGGTCAAGCAATGAACCGAGTTCGCCAACCGATATTGACAGATCGGAACGGAAAACTGGTTCCTTGAAAAAGTTGAAAAACGCCCGGCCGACCGGCGATTTCAGAAAAGCGGTGCCGCCGGTATGCCCCGGCGTGTGCCAGGAGTATTCGTAAACGTCGGAAAATTCGGCCAGCGCCTTAAACATCGGCGGCAGGATAAACTCGCGGTAACGCTGAACGGCGGCAAGAATACGCCCGCTGATGAAATCCGAGGTATCTTCCAGAATCCAGATAAAGTCGTTGACCTTGTCGAGAATGGCAGCCGGAATCTCGGAAGCCTTGGTGCGGTTTGACATCAGAAACACGGGCATATCGCGGTTACGGCTGCGCAGAAGTTCCAGAAAATGCTGAATGCGGCGGTGTTTTTCGTCGTCGGCACCGTCAAGATAGACCAGAACGCACTGTACGGTCGGGTCTGAGGTGACGATGAGTTCGGCGTCGCAGATACACTGCGAAACCTCGACCACAACGTCGCTTTCCTCCAAATCTTGTTTGAGCGCACGCAGCGCCCTGGCCGTGGCATTTTCCTCGTCAATGCCGTCGTAGACGACCAGCGCCTTTATTCTAAAAGGATTGTTCATTTCCATTTTTCTTCCCTTTCCTACAGGTTTTCAATATCGTTGATTATCTGAACATGGCCGCGGGTATGCAGCGACGAGGCATGATAGCGGCCGACGGAAATCCAGAACATGGCGACCAGCGCCAGAATCGTAACAATCAGAACCAGCCAGCGTACCCAGAAAGGCACACAGCCGCCCGGTTTGATGTGGTTTTCCTTAATGTCGAGCTTGCGGCTGACCGCCAGTTCGTAAAAAATAACGGTGGATATGACAAACATCAGCGCCCAGCGCGTCTGGCTCGGATCGGAACCAATCATGGCCGCCATGCTGTAAAAGGCGGCAATCAGTCCGACAAAGGTGTAAAAAACATTTTCGCCGCGGCTCATTTTGTCCCGGCCGATAATCTTAATCGCCACCGAAGAGTAGATATACGGCAGCAATGTCATGATGACGGCAATCGAGGCGATTTTGCCGAACTGCTCGGAAGCGGTCGGCGACATGGTAGCCAGAACCTGCAGGGTCATGATGCCGGCAACGATGGCCAGTCCCGCCGAAGGCACGCCGCGGCAGTTGACGCGGGCGAAAACATTGCCGAACAGGCCGTCATCGGCGGCAGCCTTGGCCGTTTGTCCGACAAGCAGCGTCCAGCCGCCCAGCGAACCCAGGCAGCCGATTGCCGCGCAGAGGGCGACGATGTTGCCGGCCACCGGCCCCAGCGCCATGGAAACGGCGTCGGAGAAAGGCGCGGAAGAAGCAATCAGTTCCTTATTGGGAATGATGCCCATTATCGCCGACGAACTCAGAATATAGCAGACGGCCGCCAACAGCACGCCGACCACGGTCGCAATCGGCACGTTGCGCGCCGGATCTTTGACAACGGCCGTCGAAACCGAGGCGCTTTCAACGCCGATAAAAGCCCATAGCGTAAAATTAAGCGTCATGCCCAAAGCGGTCAGATTGCTCTCGCCGGTAACGTTCCAGCCGGCCATATAAGTATCGCGGCTGAACCAGAACCAGCCGAAAACCGCCATGCCGACAATCGGCAGCAGGGCAACCGTGGTCGTCATTCCCTGAATGCGCCCGACAATATTCGGCCCGAGAATGTTGGCATAAGTGAAGAACCAGATAACGCCTATTTGCGCCAAAGCCATAATCAGCGGATCTTTCAGCGAGGGGAAAAAGGTGGTAAGATAACCGAGACCGGCCACCGCCAACCCGACGTTGCCGACAACGTTCGCCAGCCAGTAGACCAGATTGGTCTGATACCCCATATAATCGCCGAAAGCCTTGCGCGAATAGGCATACGGACCGCCGGCAGCGGTATAAATCTGCGTCAGTTTGGAAAACACCAGCCCCAGAGCCACAGCGCCGACAATGGTTATCAGCCAGCCGAAAATGGCAATGCTGCCGATGGCGGCCAGATTGGCAGGAAGCATAAATACGCCGGAGCCCATCATATTGCCGGCAACCATCAGCGTTGCCGGAATCAAGCCGATTTTGTTGTTTTCATTCGCCATTATTTTCTCCTGTGAAAAAAACGTCCGGGCAGCAAAAGCCGCCCGGACGCGGAAACAAAACTAAATGTCGGCCTCGGCCGGCATCAGACGGCGGTTGGAAACGTATTCGCCGATTTCAATAACGCCATACATGAAGAAATATGCGCCGACCAGCGCGGTAATGGTAACGGCGCCGACGGCCGGATAAGCCAGAATAAGGAAGGCAAACAGCACGCCCAAAACGCCGGCCAGCAGCGACCAGCCCCAGGAATATCCCTCGCGGCGCAGGCTGAAAGACGCGACAATCTGCATGACGCCGATGGCCAGAAACCACAGCGCCAGCACAATCGGCAGGGTTGCGGCGGTCAGGCCGAGATTGCCGACAAAGATAACGCCGACCAGCATGTCAAGAATGCCTACCGTCAGGTACCAGCCGGAACGGTTGGAAAAAGACAGCATAAAATAGCCGGCGCCGACGACAATGAAAATAATGCCGAGATAAAGCGCCAGCCCCAGCAGGGTGGCCGCCGGATTGAACCAGACATAGACGCCGAGCACGGCAATGACAATGCCGGCAATCAGATGCCAGATGCCCATATTCGGTTGTGTTTTTGATGCAGCCATAATCGTTCTCCTTTGCAAACGGGTTTTATAATCGTCTAATATCTAATCACGCGCGGCAAAATTTCCAGACGGGCAAAAAAATATTTGGCAGACGGCGTTTCCGGTATATATTGAAAACAAACAACGGAGAAAAGACATGCACAAATTTATCGCCGCGCTTTTCGGCCTGCTGTCGGCCGGTTGTTCGGGCATAAAGGTTCCGGACGATTTTGCATATAAGGAAATCGAAACCCGCGACTTCAAACTGGCGTCATGGCAGAAAATCAGCGAACCGGACGGCGTTTACAAGTTTTATATCGAAGGGGACGGCCACGCTTTTGACAGCCGCGGCCGCCCGACCGCAGATCCGACGCCGCAGGGAACCATGCTGCGCGAACTGGCCTTCGGCGACCCGTCGCCGAACGTCATCTATCTGGCGCGCCCCTGCCAGTACATAATGAGCCCGATTTGCGCCAAACGGCATTGGACCACGGCGCGCTTTGCTCCGGAAGCGATTAATGCCGAATATGACGCGGTCCGGCAGACGGCCGGAGGCCATGAGGTTATTCTCGTCGGCTTTTCGGGCGGCGCACAGGTGGCGGGACTCATCAGCGCCGCCAAACCCGGCCTCCGGGTCAAAAAGCTGGTAACCATTGCCGGAAATCTGGATCCGTTGGCCTGGACAACATATCACGGCCTGCCCCCAATCAACGAATCGCTCAGCCTGGAAAGCTACCGCCGGCAATATCTGGAAATTCCGCAAATTCATTATGCCGGGAGCGACGACAAGGTCATGCCGGCGGCGCTGATTGAAGACTTTGTCGGCGGAAAGCATCCGGTCGTGCGCGTTGAGGGCGCAACGCACAATTCGGGCTGGGAAAAAATCTATCTTCCCGTCCGGCAAGAAAAATAAATTTACATTTACCGAAAAAGGTTATAAAAAGACATCAGTAACAATTTGAAAACGGGGTTAAAAATGAAAAAAATTACCAGTTATATCCTTAACGGCCAAGGCCTGGGCATGAAGTTTCTGGCCGGCCTGTCGGTTTTAATGGCCTTGATTTTTGCCATTGTCATCAGGGTTCAGGGCGCGGCTTACGTTCCCTATGCGCAGGAAATTGCCGACCAGATGCTGCCGGTTAAGGTTGTTAACGGCCAAATCGTCGAACCGCTCAACACGTTCAAAATGGCGCAGATACGGATTGAAGGCAGAGACACGCCGCTGGCGCTGCCGCTGGTTCTGGATACACGCGTTACCAATCTGGACGCCAACCTGCTGCCGCAGGGCGTTTACGTTACCCGCACCAACATTTACACGGTTAACAGAAACCAGGTCAAAGTCATTAAGATTGAGGGCGACAACTATATCCCCAAAGGCGATTACACCGACGTCTTCAAAAGCTGGCTGAACTGGTCGGCGGTTATCGGCGGCATTGCCGGCATTGTCATCCTGTTTGTGCTGTATCTGATTCTGACCATGTTTTATGCCCTTTGCACGCAGGTTATCGCCAAACTGGCGCGCCGCGACATGGCTTTTGACAGCAGAATGCGGCTGAGCGCCGTCGTTCTGACTGCCGCTTACATTCTGTTCATTCCGCTGGGCTGGCTCGGAGTCAGCAGCACGCTGCTGTTTCTGGCGGTTATGCTCGGCGCGCTGATCTGGTTCGTCGTCAAATATGTTCCGACCGGAAAAACGGCAGCGGCCAAGGCTGAAGTTCGGCAGGAAGATGCCGCGCCGGCAAAGATTAAAGCCGCACCGGTAAAAAAGGCGCCCGCAAAAAAAGCGCCGGGCAAGAAAAAGCCTGCGGCTAAAAGCGAAACCGAAAAACCGGCGGTACCGGCCAAGGCTGAAGCCAAAGCCACAGTAAAAAAACCGGCGGCCAAAAAGAAAACCGCCGTCAGGAAACCGGCGGCGAAGACAGCCAAAGCCAAACCGGCCGACAAAGAAAGCAAATAAGCAAAAGCCCTCTCAAAAGAGAGGGCTTTTTTTCTTTGTCATGTTCGGCCTTGAGCCGGACATCTCTTTTAGATTGCCGGATCAAGTCCAATTAAGCATTTCCGTCATGCTCGGGTTTAACCCGGGCATCTATTTCTTGGATATTCGGGTCACACGCTCAGCGTGACGCCTACGGTTGGATGTCCGGCTCAAGGCCGAACATGACAGAGAAAGTACTTGACTGAGGAAACCGTAAAAGAGATATTCGGGTCAAGCCCGAATATGACAGGGAAGGAGCCGAGGATGACAGAAGAAAAAAATAATACTGTCATTCCCCGGCTTTTTTCATATCAGGGTAATTTTGACTGCCTTGCCGTAGGCTTTGGCCAGCTGGTGCAGATGGCCGAGGTCAACCGGTTTGATACCGACTTCCAGCAGGTCGATAATATTGGCCGGAATGCCGGACAGTTTTTCGACCTGCGCCAGCGAAAGGTGCGCGCTGATGCGCGCTTCGCGCAGCTGGCGGGCAATGCCGTTTCTGATTTTGACGATTTCGTGATTTT
>ENA-OZKV01000318-OZKV01000318.1-human-gut-metagenome-genome-assembly--contig:-NODE-318-length-34300-cov-21.572288_pt1 | contig 34300 bp, 32 predicted proteins | sample MGYA00244829_ERZ653770 | MGnify/ENA primary metagenome ERZ653770 (study PRJEB26926, sample SAMN06165244) | human gut metagenome | biome: ENVO:00009003; feature: ENVO:2100002; material: ENVO:00002003... | reverse complement strand
GCAAGCACCTCGTTGACAACGACGTCAGGTATGCGTTCCAGACGCTTGCCTTTCCGGGCCGCCATATCGATAGTCCTGGGCTGGTCGCAGCGAATAACGCCTGTTGTTTTGGTCCCCGCCTCTTCCAGTGAAACCGTGAAACCTGCTGTACGTGCAAAGTTTCCGCCGCTGGTGACGGGAACCACGACCGGTAGTCGGGTCAGCTTGTTAAACGATGCCTTCGATACAATGAGTACCGGACGTTTTCCACTTTGCTCGTGGCCAGCAATCGGATCCAGTGAAACAAGCCAGATTTCCCCTCTGTCCATTTACAGAATCTCCTTGCCCACCGCAGGCGCATCAATCCATTCCCGATCCTCTTCGCTCATTTCGGCGTGCGGATCGCACTGCGCCAGCAGCTCCTCAAGCGAATAACGGGGCCGTTTCTGGGGTTCAATAATCAGGCAGCCATTATCAATGGTCATACCCACTTCGCTGTCCGTCGACAGCTCCAGCGTTTTCAGCACGGCGGGAGGAACCGCCAGCATGATGGATCCGCCGACCTTTTTCAGGCGAGTTGTATACATAGAGGATCTCCGAATATTATATTTTAATATAACATCCAGGGTGGGTTGTGCACAATTACTCATCAGATTCATGGTGATTTCCTTAGCGTAATAAACCGTCATCCATCGAACGACAGATCCAACAGTTTTCAGCGGTGTGATGACCCGTAAAACGGCGACCATCCTGATACATCGGGCACTTCTCTTAGGTCAGGAAGCATTGTGTGCAGGCGAGAACTGATTTCGTAGTAAGAAGGCGATAATAGAAAACTGCTTCTGGGGTTCAAAGGATTATGGCGAATCAGATAAATAAAATGCGGCGCGGCTTCCGTATCCGGGTTGCGCTGGAGGAACATCAGCGATAGCGCGAAGGCCAGATTTGCTCAGGTGCGATGCCTAACGCTTCCGCTATCAATCTTTCGCCTTTGGGCCAGCGACGGTTAAGGGCGTTGGTCAGCGTGGAGGACGCCAGCCCGGCGTTACGGGAAACGGCCGTCAGCGACGTTACCCGCTTTTTCAGCGCCGCAATAATGTCGGCGGGTTGCCAGTCCTGTTGCATCATGCCGTCACCTCGTCAATAAATTTAACGCCATCGGCGGTACGTATCCAGCGCGGGGCTTTGAGATCGGCGGCGAAATACCAGACCAGTTCACACAGTAATCCGGTCAGCGTCCGTTCCATTTTCGGCAGCAACACTCGCCCCGTTAGAAGCTGCGCCAGCATAAGCGAGTAGTCGCAAAGTAATTCGGATCCGGGTTCAAAACGGGGAGGATTTACGGGGATAATATCAACGGTCAGGCTTTTGATCAGGTGGAGCGGGATGGGGTCGTTCAATGTGGGCCGCAGCAGCGCGAGACAGGCGGTAAGCCGTCCGCAGAGCGCCAGCCGCAGCGTCGGATCGTCGCTTTCAATCAGGATTTCAGCAAAGCGATCGCAATAGTCGGCAAGGACGGTGAAATCCGTGGCGGCGCTGAACGGAACGGTGAGTAACTGGCGAGTTTGGATTGGGGTAGTAGCCATAGTGGCAGCCTCCTGTAACGGGTTTAAAACCCACCACCAGAGGTTCCAATCTCATGGTGGTGGACTGAACGGGGTTGGAACTACCGGCGTTACAGGCAACCGGCGCACCTTGCGGTGCCCCCGCCCAGCCCACCATTGAGGTATAACCGAGCGCACGACATAAAAAAAGACGCGGGGCGCGTCGTATGTCGCCTGTAACATTTCTCAGGGTTCCAATCCCGGCACCTGATTTTGCAAGTGCGGATAAAAGATACCGCTTTCGGTCAAAAACGGCAAGAAGAAGTCGAGGAACACAGATCGCAGATTGTTATAAAGACCGTTAGCAAAGGAGGCCCTATAGTAACTCTGTAAACCTTTTTATTACTGCGCCTCCCGCTGATTATAACCCAGTCCAGATACAGCAAAGCCTAACTTAGGGGAGGGAACACTTCTCATAGGACTACGTCTCACGTTTAAGCGACAATCTTAAACCTCGTTCATCTATCCATTCTGCCTCCCTGCCCAAATAAACGCCATTAATCACGCCATTACATCCTCCCGACTCCTCATTCAGGTATTGCCATTGTTCAAATTATGCGTTATTTTTGTATTAAAATAATGCGACAAAAACACAAAAGTCTCATAATTATGCGACAAGAAAAATATGATCCTTTTATCTCCAACTATCGTATAGCTAAATCTGTATCAACAGTTTTAAAAGATAGATCATGGAGTTACAGGAGATGTGCTTACCAATTTAACCAGCATCATAAGGGCCAAAAAATTTCAGTTACTAAGGATTTAGTGAGCCGTGTGGCCAATCAGGAATTCAGAATAGTGAATGAAAGGATCCGGCTCTTATGTGAGTTCCTTGAGATCAGTATTTATGAGAGTGATCGAAAAGAGGAACTTCAATGCGTTCCGGTAGAAGCTCTTACCGGACTTAGCAACGACATTAAGAATGAAATCACCAGAGTTACTGAATTAGTAAAAGAAAACCCTGCCCTTGGAGAAACAATTGCTGTTCTCTTACGCGGGATTACTAAAATTGCCTCGGGAAAGTGAGAATCCAATGGAATATAACAATAATGTAACATGGTCAGCAGCCCCTCCCTCAGCATTCAAGAGAAACGTCCCCTACCTTTGCAAAAAGCCTTTTCCCATAGGACTGAAAGCAGGTTTTCGCTTCATTGACCTTTTCGCAGGCTTAGGTGGATTTCATACTGGCTTATCCCGACTTGGAGGCAAATGTGTTTTTGCCGCAGAACTTGATGAAAATCTACGCAACCTTTATCTGAAGAATTATGGATTAGAACCGGAGGGCGATATTCGTTTCGTTAATGAAAATAATATTCCGGATCATGAAGTACTGTGTGCAGGCTTTCCTTGTCAGCCTTTTTCCAAGGCAGGTAAAAAGAAAGGATCTGAGTGCCCTGAGTCAGGTAAACTGATTGATGATGTACTCCGCATAGTCAGAAAAAAGACGCCTCGTTATGTTATGCTGGAAAATGTGCCCGATATACTGAGGGTTCAGGGAGGATTATTCTGGGAATATATTGTAAATAGCCTGATTAGCGAAGGATATACGGTCCAACATCGAATCTATACACCACAGGACTTCGGTATTCCCCAAAAAAGGAAGCGTATTTTTGTTGTGGCATCAAGGGATGAAAATATGTGTTTCAATTGGCCTCAACCGAGTAATAAGTCATTATCTTTGGCTTCTATTATTAAAGATAACCCCTTGAAAGTCAGATGTCTTGAAAAACAAAAAGAAGAAGTATTGGAACTCTGGTCTGATTTTATTAAAACAACTAAAGAGTATTCATCCCTACCCATATTAGCCCCTGAATTCGGTGCAACATACCCCTTCCACATATCCATGACAGAGCTATTATTTGCAAAACAGTTCAGGGGCGCTTTCGGCAGGGACATGTCCGAAGTAAAGGACATAGATGATGTGATTGAGTGTCTTCCAAGATATGCAAAAGCAAATATAGGTAAAGTCAGTTCTCGTGTGGCAGAAGCAATACAGGCATCACGTGAAATTTATGCAAAACACAACAAATTTTTAGATATGTGGAAATTGCGGCTGCAAAATTTTCCTCTTAGTTGGCAAAAACTCGAATGGCAGGGTGATCGAAACGGAACTGAGCTATGGGAGCATCTTATCCAGTTCAGGGCTTCCGGGATCCGTATAATCAGACCAACATCTGCACCATCATTGGTTGCAATGTCAACGACTCAGACACCAATAATTGGTAATCTAAGACGATATATGAGCATCAGAGAAGCTGCTGCGTTACAATCTCTTGACAAACTTGAATACTTGCCGGAAACAGATAGTAGAGCCTACAAAGCACTTGGAAATGCTGTGAACGCGCATATTGTTCATGAAATCGCCAGAAAATTATTTTTGTAAATGGAGTTGCTATGTTTTCAGTAGATGTGTCACCTGATATGAATATGTATACGTTACTTGTTAACCAAGCCTATGATTCCTCATTCGCATTATGTGAATTCATTGATAACGCCATACATGCTCATCTTATTTCCAAAAAAATGTCTCCCTTGAATATCAACCTGGATTTTTATTCCAATGAAAATCTGGAGTCGAATATGCGGAATAAAATAGTTATCCGTGATAACGGGCCAGGTATAAACCGAACTTTGTTAGAAAAAGCATTAAAACCTGCCAGCAAGCCTGTAACAAAAGGGTTAAGTGAATTTGGCATAGGAATGAAAGCAGCGGCAGTCTGGTTTGCTGATGAATGGAAAATAAAAACACATCCTTTAAAAGATAATAACCAGTACACTTGTAACTTTAACCTAAATGAACTTCTTCAAAAACAACAGTCACAGATTACTGTCTTTGATAACATCTGTTCTGATTCATGGACAGGTACGGAAATTATACTTATAGGTGTACGCCGAGATATTAGCCAAGAGCGCTACCAGGCCATTACTGATGATATTACACATATTTATCAACGATTTATTTATGGTGACAATCCGCAAGTAATAATTACATCAAGCTATAATGGCTCTCCAAAAACATTATCATTTACACCTTTTAGCCCTTTAACTCTTCGCTCACCAAAACACGTTAAAAAAGGAAATACTGTTACTGCTGTAGGACCGGAACATTTATGGAAAGTCCCAGTAGACTTTCAGTACCTAGGTGAACGAATTCACGGTTTTATTGAAATAAAAGAGACAGGAAGTTATATCAACAACCCTGGCTTAGTAATGTTTAGGCATGACAGAGTCATCTGCGGCATTCCTACTAAAAAATATCTTCCTCCACGTTTGTTCAAGACCTCCAATAAACATAGGGCACTGAGAGTGTATGGCGAACTTAATCTTGATTCATCTCCGGTCTCATATACTAAAGATCGTTTTACTTTTGATAATGATGAATTCTGTGACGCTCTCATTGAAGCCACACAAGGGCTGAATGAACTTCTTAGCCAAGCTGATGCTTATAGAGCTAACATCAATACACCTTCATCCCCTACAAGTACAACTCCGATACATGTCCCAGCACCGACTCAAACACCGCCCCCCATTCAAACACCACCGACTTCTTCGGCAGTTCCAGTACCGACACCGGGCTTAACCCCATATCCAAGCGTAACACCATATAATCCCCCTGCTCCTACTAAAATTCAGAGATCTTCTGCTGTCGAAATTAAACTAATCGAACTTAATTCGCAAAAACTCTGCCGAATATATCATTCTTTATGTACAGTTTCTTGTGCTGAACATGCTGTACTAGTGTACGTTGGTGCGTGGTCTTTTTTTGAAACTATGGCAAAGCTTCTCGGCGCGTCAAGTAATATTAACTTCCCTGATTTTTTTAAGAATATGATGGATAAATGGCAATTCAACAGGGAGGATAAAAAATCTGCTGGAAGTTCACTTGCAAAAATTCACGAAGAAGGAAACCTCAATAAACACGATAGTATAAGTTTTAATACTAACGCAGCCCAATTAGTCATACATTTTCAAGTATTGGAAAAACTAATTATTCGTTCAGTCGATGAAATAATAAAAGTAAAGTGTAGTTAAGTGATTAGCTTTTTCTATATATAAATCGATGATGCCGGATACTTTCGGCATCATTGTTAATAAGAAATAGAATATTGGTCAGTTTTTATTTGTTTATTTTTCTTACTAAGGAGTAGTGAGGCTACTTTCATAGATGGAATACTTATCCCAATAACTGCCACGTATAATGCCATTAAAAATTGCTCATACACTTACACAGCCTTTTAAAGGTGGTCATTCTGGTGGTCTTGACAACTCAGTTTTTTTACTTTAGCTTACCAGTCAGCCAGTTAATGGCAAAGACGATCCCAGTCAGAGGCGCCAAATTCAAGAAGCCTGCTTTCGAGCAGGCTTTTTGCTTTTTTGCGTCGCTGACGTTAACTCAGCATCGCATCCAGCCTGGCAAGCACCTCGTTGACAACGACGTCAGGTATGCGTTCCAGACGCTTGCCTTTCCCTACCGCCTCCCTACGCCCCGCGTGTCCTCCGTGAGCGCACCCCAGCTCAGCCTGAAAAAGCGCCTGCCAGTAGGATGAATTCACTATCGTTTGCGGGTGAGATAGCGTGGATTATCCACTCTGTCTAACGTTTTACCCGGAGGCATCATGAACCTCAGACAACAGCAACAGCAGGCGTTCGATCGCAGCGGAAAACCTCTTATCGTCGGCAACGTCAGCCACTGCCCGCTGCCGCCGGAGACCCTCGCCGCACTGGGCCCCGATTCCCCCTATGTGGTGCAGGTATACGGCTCAGGTCTGACCGGCGAGGTTTATCGTCTGCGCATCGCCGGCAAGGAGTACAATTTAAAGAAACGTCGCGCCGTCGCCGGCGTTGCCAACCTCAACGGCCAGCTGTCGTTTTTAAATGAGGTACAGCGTCGGCAGGCATTGCAACAGCTGAAGGATGACCCGGTCACCGCGCCGCGCTTCACCCACATCGTCCCAACGCTGTATGCCGATTATCGCCTCGGCATCCTGCTCTCCCCCTGGATCGATGGCGAGCCGATACACCAGTTGACCCCGCCGCTGATCGCCCAGCTATTTACTACTCTGGAAGCCTGCGAAGAGCAGGGGCTGATGGAGTGGGATCTCTGTAGCGGGAATCTGCTGGTGGACCGGCAGGAGCAGCTGTGGCTGTTCGATTTTGGCTATATGTATCCCTTCGACCCGCTCAGGGAATTCAACAGCAATGGTCTGGCCGACCCGCTGTTCCACTTTGTCGAACGTTTTGAGACTCGCTTCTTTTTTAGCTGGCTGATGACCCGGATCCCTGACGCCGAACAGCAGCTGGCGCAATATCGCGAGATGAAGCGGCTGGCGGTCGAAAGCTACCGCCGGAAGCTGGTCTGGCTTCGCGCCCGGCGCGCTGACCCGCTGGTGCTGGCTCACTTTCAGCAGTTGACGGCGCGCTGGGAGTCGGCGCTGGCGGACCCTGCCGCGCTGAGCCGGCAGTTTGCCGTAGAGGCCTTTCGCTCACATGTGCTGGATATTGAAGACGACCTGCATGGTCAGTCCTGTACCTTACTCACCCTGCAACGCATTGACTGGGTGATAAACCAGCTGGAACAGCATTATCGCTTTATCGCCGACGAAGGCGGCCTGTTTTACGATAACGAAGGGAAATCGCAGCAGGCGCTGCTCAGCAGCTATGCGCAGAAGCGGCAGCAGGCGCAGCAGTACCTGTTGAATGCCACCGCCGCGAAGGATTAACGGCGCTCGCGTCCCTGCTTCTGCTTCGCCTGGTACATCAGGCGGTCGGCGGTGGCCACCAGCGCGTTGAGACTGGGATGGCTGGCGGGATCATATTCGACGCAGCCCCAGGAGAACGCCAGCTGCCAGGGATTGGCCGCCTGCTGGTTGAAACGCGCCACGTTGTGGCTGAGCGTCTCCATCGCCGTCGCGGCATCGTGGCGGCTGGTATTGGCGAACAGAATGATAAATTCGTCCCCCCCCTGCCTCGCGAGGATATCGGACTCGCGGAAGGCCGCTTTCATCAAGTCGGCGATGGCGATCAGTGCGCGATCGCCCTCTTCATGCCCCCAGGTATCATTGATGTGCTTGAAGCGATCGAGGTCGACAAACGCCAGGCTCACCGGCTCATGGCGGCGCTGGGCCGTCAGCAGGGCATACTCTGCCAGGGTGAGGAACCCCCGGCGATTAAACAGTCCCGTCAGCTCATCCGAGGTTGCCGCATCCAGCACCTTGAACTCATCCTCCACGATCGCCGCCAGATCGCTTAAGATCTGCATTTCATGGGCGGAAAACGATCGCGGCTGGTGATCCATCAGACAGAACGACCCGACGGTCGCGCCATCCGGCAGTTGCACCGGATACCCGGCGTAAAAGCGGATAAACGGCGCCTCAATGACCAGCGGGTTATCGTGAAAGCGCTCGTCCTGCTGCATGTCGTTGACGATAAGCGGGTCGGTTTGCAGAATGGTATGGGCGCAAAATGAAATATCTCTCGGCACCGTGTCCACATCGAGACCGGCACAGGACTTGATATGCAGGAGATCTTCCCCCACCAGACTGATGGACGCCACCGGCAGGTTATACAGCGAACGGGCAAGCCTGGTCAGGCGATCGAAGCGTTCTTCTTTTCCGCTATTCAACAGCCCGGAAGAGCGTAGCGATTGCAGGCGACGCTGCTCGTCGGGATGAAGTCCGGCTAATTTCATTGTCTCTCACTTGTCTCTTGCGCAGAATTCCGCCGGGTTTCCGCAGAGAAACCCGGCGTTTTATCCTGCGAGGGGAAAATAGTCGTCAGGTACCCCATGAGTTAAGCAGATTTCCTCTGCACGTCAACCGGCGCGCCCCAGGCGACTGGCGCCCAGGGCGCTGGCGGAATGCCATTAACGGCACTCTGCCCGGCAAATAGGGCAGATCAGGCGCGGATAAACGCCAGCAGATCGGCGTTGATAGTATCGGGGTGGGAGGTATGCATCCCGTGCGGGAAGCCAGGATAAATTTTCAGCTGGCTGTTCGGCAGCAGCTTGTCCTGCAGGATGGCCGCATTTTTATAGGGGACCACCTGGTCGTCATCTCCCTGCATCACCAGCACCGGCAAAGTGATCGACTTAAGGTCTTCCGTCTGGTCGGTCTCTGAAAACGCCTTAATGCCTTCATAATGGGCTTTGGCGCTGCCGATCATCCCCTGTCGCCACCAGTTCTGGATCGTCCCCTGGGATATCTCTGCTCCATCACGATTGAAGCCATAGAACGGGCCAGAGGCGACGTCGAGATAGAACTGGGCGCGGTTCGCCGCCAGCGCTTTGCGGAAACCGTCAAACACCTCGATCGGCGTCCCGCCCGGATTCTGCTCGGTTTTCACCATTAGCGGCGGGACGGCGCTAATTAACACCGCCTTCGCCACCCGCCCCTGCGGCTGACCATAGCGGGCGACGTAGCGGGCGACCTGGCCGCCGCCGGTGGAGTGCCCGACGTGGACCGCATTGTGCAGATCCAGATGCTCCACCACCGCCGAAACGTCCGCCGCGTAATGGTCCATATCGTGCCCCTCGCTAACCTGATCGGAGCGGCCATGACCCCGACGATCGATAGCGATGACCCGGAACCCTTCGGCAAGGAAAAATAACATCTGGTTATCCCAGTCGTCAGCGCTTAACGGCCAGCCGTGATGAAAAACAATCGGCTGAGCTTCCTTTGGACCCCAGTCTTTAAAGTAAATATTGACGCCGTCTTGGGTGGTGACAAATGCCATATTACAGACTCCTCTTTTCAGGATAACCAGCCTGCAGGCCCGTGCCTGGGCTGAACGCCGACGGCGGCCGGCAGGAGTGCCGACCGCACAGGAATGTGATGCCTGTAACAGTGTAGAAGATATTTAACGCCGGGCGGGACAACTTACCCTGTCTCGCTTGATTCGCCGATCCTGGACCAGACCGCGTCTGGTATCAGGCCGCACTCTCCTGCTGGCGGATCCGCACCATCAGCGCGCCGAGCAGCGCCCAGTCAAGCAGCACGGCGAAGGCAAAGCAGACGCCATGGCGTCCTCCTCCCGCAGTATGCCAGGTCAGCAGCGTCGCCGCGATGGCGATAGCTACGCTCAGCACCGTGGCGCCGCTGACCCGCATCCCCGGCAGCGCCGTCCTACCCGCCACAATGCGCCAGGCGACAGCCGCTCCCGCCCCACCGCACGCCACGCCCGGCAGCAGTGCCGGCCAGTCCTGCCCGCCATACCAGGCCACCAGCGCCAACAGCCAGCCGGCCGCTGACAGCAGAAAGGCCCAGCGCGTCGCCGCCAGGGGTGAGCGATAAAGCCAGGATTGTCCGCGAGTGAATCCCCACCCGACGCCAAAGGCCGCAATCAGCGCCGTCAGCAGACTCAGCGTGCCGGTCACCCCGATAACCGGGGGCATGATTAACAGCAAGGCCCCGGCGGCGATGACCACGCTAAGGGCGATAGCGCGGCCGCGGGGGTCGATCGTTGCCGCGGCTTCCGCGGCGGTGTAGCGGCTTACAACGTGCATAGTTGACTCCTGACAGGCGAAGCTGCATGAATTTAATTCATGTCATTGTCTTTACATGCCCGTAGCCTATCGCCACTATATTGCCTTACACAAACGCATAGTTTTCAGCCATAGATGAGAAAAACTCAGCCATGAGACCGCCCCGTCTGCCGCCGCTGGGGGCGCTACGCGCTTTTCATGCCGTCGCCCGCCACCGCAGTTTTAAACAGGCCGCCGAGGCGCTCGGCGTCAGCGCGACGGCGGTCAGCCATCAGATTAAACTGCTGGAGTCGGTGCTGGAGTGCCGGGTCTGCGAACGCAGCGCGCAGGGCGTCAGTCTGACCGCTGATGGCGAGATCCTTTACGCGGCCACCCAACGCGCCTTTAGCGCCCTGGAACAGGCCGTCGTCCAGATCGCTCATGCCCATCAGCCGCCATCCTTAACCGTCACCACCACCTCCAATTTTCTCACCCACTGGCTGGTGCCGCGGCTGGCGGATTTCACCGCCCGCTTTCCGGCTATCGACCTGCGGCTACACACCAGCGTCGAACGAGTGGATCTGCATCTGGGCACGGTAGACGCCGCGATTCGCTATCGTGAAACGTCGGAGCAGGACCTGTACTGCACGCTGCTGTATGAGGATCGCTTTATCGTGGTCGCCAGCCCAACTCTGGGCCTCAGCCGGCCTGAAGATCTGCAGCGGGTGACGCTGTTTCACGTTGCCAACCGGCGCGTGCCAGCTGATTCGCCGAGCTGGGAGAACTGGCGTCGGCGCTATGGACCGCCGACGCTGAATATTGATGCGGGGTTAACTTTTAGCGATGAGACCCATGCCCTACAGGCGGCGGTGGCCGGTCAGGGAGTGGTGATCGCCAGCGAACTGCTGGCGCGGGATCTGCTGCAGCGCGGGGTATTGTCCGCGCCGTTCAGCAACGCATTGCCTGGCGCCCGCTACTACCTGGTCACCACCGAGGCTGCGGCGCAGCGCGCGGATATTATCGCTCTGCGGGAGTGGCTGCTCAGCCAGATGGCGTCGGGCGACGGCGGCCATCCGACTGCGGGATAGCGGGCTTACCAGCCGCAGACGTTGGTCTCTTCATCGGACTCGTAGCCGCGAACGATATTGATCAGATCCTTCACCGCATCAGCCGCGGTGAGTGGGTCGCGCAGCGCCGCCAGCGAGGAAAAGGTTTTATCAACCGAGACGCCGTTATTGTTATTGGTGACCGTCAACAGAAACTCCCCCTCTTCCCTGTCGTCCGGCAACTTGCTCAGCAGGTCATTAACGGCCTCCACCGCCTGCTGTGGAATATACAACACCATTGGTTTAAGAAATATTTTTTCCTGCTTCTGGTGAAGTCGGCCATTCTCTAGCGCTAAGGTATAACCTTTATTTTCACTGGTCATCTCTTGTTATCCCTCGATGAGAATTTTTGGATCAACATAAAAGTCGACATTAAAAACCGTGTCCTCTGAGAGGGCCTCAATACAGTGCCACTTCTCCGGCGGAAAGACGCCAAACTGGCCGGCTTCAATAGTCAGGGTTTCAACGGGCTCGGGGCTGGTTTCATCGGCATAGCCGAGATAGCGGATCGCCCCCTGCATCACCGAGAGACGAGGGTAGACGCCCTGCCGGGTGCCGGCATCCAGATGGCGGCGCCAGATAGAGGCCGGGGCGGTCTCTTTGGTCCACAGCGGCGTGCTGCGGGTGTGAACGTAATGGGTGGGAATAATGATTCGCTGCATGATTGTGCCTCACTTTACCGTCTCAAACGCGACGTTCAGAAATAGCCTATATGATGCATATCATATACCCCTTTTAAACGTTAAGGATATTATTTTGTTGTGGAATTTTACGCCTACTCCTTTTTATACCTCGCAGGGATTAGCGCTAAGAGAAAATAAAAAAGGCGATTTCAGGATCCTGAAATCGCCCGGAGAATAAAAATAAACGCGTTAAAAATTTGTTAGCGCAGCGGACTCGGTTTGCCGATTAAATATCCCTGAACCAGGTCACAGCCCAGCGCCTGCAGCGAAGCCAACTGCTCTTCGGTCTCTACACCTTCCGCCACAATGCGCATATGCAGGCTCTTTCCCATGCTGATAATCAGGCGGACGATATCCAGATCGTCTTTTTGTTCCGGAATATTGATGACAAACGAGCGGTCGATTTTAATTTTATCGAACGGGAAGTAGCTTAAACGGGACAGGGAAGAATAGCCGGTACCAAAGTCATCGATGGAGATCTGAATGCCCAGCTCGCGCAGCTGGCTGAGAATTTCCAGCGAACGGGTGTTCTCATTGAATACGTCCGACTCGGTGATCTCCAGATCAAGACGTCGCGGATCGAGGCCGGTCTGATGCAGCACCTCGATAATGGTGTCGGTCAGCGATGTATTCATCAACTGAATTGGTGAAACGTTGACCGAGACCTTCAGCGGCGTCGCCCAGCTGGCCGCTTCGGCACAGGCGGTTTTCAGCACCCATTCGCCAAGGGCATTAATAAGACCGATTTTCTCTGCCACCGGAATAAACACCGTCGGCGGCACGGCGCCGCGCACCGGATGGAACCAGCGAACCAGCGCTTCATAGCCGTAGATTTCGCGCGTGACGGTATCGGCGATCGGCTGATAGTAGACTTTGAATTCGTCATGGGCCAGGGCCTGCAGCAGATCGTCTTCAAACGATTTGTTCTCCTGCAGGCGCTGCAGCATCCCCGGCCGGAAGATTTGCACATGGCCGCTACCCTCTTTTTTCGCCTCATACAGCGCGAGGTCGGCGCACTTGTACAGATAATCGGTACGGCTTTCACCGTCAGAGATCACGATCCCAATGCAGGCGTCGATATTAATCTGCGCATCGTAGATCTGATAGGGCTGGCTGATCTTCTCCCGGATAATATTGGCCCGCTCAAGGGCCATCTCCTCAGTGAGATCGTAGGAGAGCATCGCAAACTCATCACCGCCAAGGCGATACAGCGTCTCGGAGGTTTTGCGGAAAAAAGAGAGGCGACTGGCCAGATCCTGCAGCAGCTTATCGCCAGCATCATGGCCAAGGGTATCGTTCACATCCTTAAAGCTGTCGAGGTCGAAAAGCATCACCACGGCGCATCCCTTATAGGGACGCACCTGGTTGACGATCTCCTGCAGCCGCTGCCAGAAAGAGAGACGGTTGGGCATACCGGTCAGCGAATCATGGTAGGCATCGTACTGCAGCCGTCGGTTCTGCACCTGCAGCTTCTCTTTCGAGGCCTGCAGATCGTTGGCCAGCGTTTTCATACGAACATGGGCGCGACGCAGATTATTATTCTGTCGGAGCATCAGCAGACCGAGAGTTATACACATGGCGATCAGCAGAATGGAGATCACCGAGTAGATATAATAGAGATGCTGGATTTTATCATGGGTGATATTAACGATATTGATATCTTGCATCAGGGTGGCAGCGGCCATTGAGGTCAGCGGACCATCCAGCTCGCTTAACACCGGCAGGATCTGTCTGACCTGCTCCGGCGTCATGGTATCAACTTGTTTATCGAGCAGATGAAGATTACGAATCAGCGTCGCAACCACCGTCTTCCGCTGCTCGCTTTTATTGATAAATTTACCCAGATCGCCCTCCTGCAGAAGCTCGATCTGGCTCATCATGATCTCAAGACGCAGGCGCACCTCATCGTGGTCCGCCCCTTCGGCCCCAATCGCCATTCCCGCCAGACGAGACTCCAGCCGCATATATTCCGACACCATCTGCGACATTGACCACGAGTCCGTATAGCGGGTAAATTTTTGCAACTCACTTTGTCGCTCATGCACCAGATAAGTAATATATCCGGTGACAACAAATAACGACAAAATAATAGCCGTGAGTATTCGATTCAAGATCCAACCCTTATTCTATAATCATCTTTGAAACTTGCCAGGCCGATCGGGAATAATAGATCTGGTTCTGTAATTCAGCACTGCTGTCGTAAGGGTAGACAATAAATAACGGGCCTTTATCACGAATGCGCATATATTGACCGTTCATTTTTAACGCCATAATGACCGGGAATTTATAAAAATCATCAATCGGGATAATGGTGGTGTAGTCGTTCAGCGCCAGCACGCGGGCCGATGTGCCTTTCGCGCCGACTAAATCCATGAGTTTACTAAGGGGAATACCGTCAAAACGAACCTTGCCGGTGTACCAGGGGGTGGTGGTTTCTATCGTCTTCATCCCCAGTTTTTCCAGCATTGCGAGATCAAAAACGGCCTTGTCGCCGACATTCATATTTCCGATTTTTCCGGAAATGGTCAGTACAGGTTTTCCTGTCGGCGCAGGCAGTTTTTCAGCATAAGCAGAAGGCAACATGACAGAACAAAATAAAACTGCAAGAAGTAGACGCATTTTACTCACCATTCCAGAGAGGGAGACACGTTAAGTGTAAACCATTTACGTCGATTCTTAAAAGGTGTCCATCTTTGTTATCCGTTGATTTAATTAAAAGTATAAGCTGGATGGCAAATTGCCAGAATGTTAAGTCCAGGGTGTGATTTCGACCGTCTTTCCCATCGATTCTTTTTTGCGCCATCTCCCCCGCTTAGCAGGCAAACTACTTTCCTCCACGGCCGCTGCGCGGTAGTCTCAGAGCAGACGCAACGGTAAAAGCGTCTCATTCCAATAACAATGAAGTACGTGACTGACAGGACAGGGTATGGATTCAACAATAAGCGTGCAGCCCGGCGAGGCGCCAGATTCACTACATCGGGCCCGGCGGGCGGCCTGGGGTAGTTTTGCCGGCGCGGTGGTCGACTGGTACGATTTTCTTCTCTATGGCATTACCGCCGCGCTGGTGTTCAACCGCGAATTTTTCCCGCAAATCGGCCCGGCGATGGGAACGCTTGCCGCCTTTGCCACCTTCGGCGTTGGGTTTCTTTTTCGACCGCTCGGCGGAATTATTTTTGGCCACTTCGGCGATCGCCTCGGGCGGAAACGGATGCTGATGATGACCGTCTGGATGATGGGTATCGCCACTGCCTGCATCGGCCTGCTCCCCTCGTTCAACCAGATCGGCTGGTGGGCGCCGGTGCTGCTGGTGTTCCTGCGAGCGGTTCAGGGATTCGCCGTCGGCGGCGAATGGGGCGGCGCGGCGCTGCTCTCGGTGGAGAATGCCCCACAGGGGAAAAAAGCCTTTTACAGCAGCGGGGTGCAGGTGGGCTACGGCGTCGGCCTCCTGCTCTCTACCGGGCTGGTATCGCTGATTAGCAGCCTGACCAGCGACCAGCAGTTCCTCAGCTGGGGCTGGCGCTTACCGTTCCTGTTCAGCGTGGTGCTGGTCCTTATTGCGCTGTGGATCCGTAACGGCATGGCGGAATCGCAGGAGTTTGAAGCGCAGCAGAGCCAGGACAACGCGCCGCAGATGAAAAAGCGGCTGCCGGTAGTGGAAGCGCTGCTTCGCCATCCGGGAGCGTTTTTACTGATTATCGCCCTGCGGCTGTGTGAACTGCTGACGATGTATATCGTCACCGCCTTCGCCCTCAACTACTCCACGCAAAACCTCGGCCTGCCGCGCGAGCTGTTTCTCAACATTGGCCTGCTGGTGGGCGGTCTTAGCTGCCTGACTATCCCCTGCTTCGCCTGGCTGGCAGACCGCTTTGGCCGTCGGCGGATCTATATCACCGGGGCGCTGATCGGCACTTTGAGCGGTTTCCCGTTCTTTATGGCGCTGGAGAGTCAGTCCGTTTTCTGGATCCTGTTCTTCGCCCTGATGCTGGCCAATATCGCCCATGATATGGTGGTCTGCGTCCAGCAGCCGATGTTTACCGAGCTGTTCGGCGCCAGCTATCGCTATAGCGGCGCCGGCGTCGGCTACCAGGTGGCGAGCGTGGTCGGCGGCGGCTTTACCCCGTTTATTGCCGCGGCGCTGGTCACCTTCTCCGGCGGATCGTGGCACAGCGTGGCACTCTATCTGACCGCAGGATGCCTGCTGTCAGCGCTCACCGCGCTGCTGATGAAAAAGCACCCCGTCGACTGACCCACCAGCGGAGGGCGTAACCCGCGCCCTCCGGTAAGGAGAATGCATGTCTCAGTTAACCCTGGCCGACTGCTGGCCTCGCCTTTTTTCCCCCTCCTCGCTGGCGCTGCAGTTTTGCGAGGATCCCTCCCAGGCCGAACAGCCGCTGTTTGCCAAAGCCAGCGCCGGCGAGGCCGTCGCCCAGCTCTGGCAGGCGCCGCAGGGATTGGTGGTGCCGGGGAGCTATCGTCAGTTTACGGATCTGCCGGCGGTCAGCGCGCATTTTGCCGCGCGCGGCTGGCCGGTATGGCTTCGCCGCTCCGGCGGCGGTCTGGTGCCCCAGGGGCCGGGCATTATCAACCTTAGCCTCGCCTGGCCGGTGCAGCAGCCGCTCGGCGAAGCCGCCGAACCGATCTATCATTCGCTGTGCGCGGTGCTGCAGCGTACCCTCGCGCGCTTCGGCGTTGCCAGCCACGCCCGGACGGTAAACGGTTCCTTTTGCGATGGCCGGTATAACCTCGCCTGCGGGGAGGGCGAGGCGGCGCGCAAGATTGTCGGTACCGCCCAGTACTGGCGGCCGCTGACGGCAGGCCGCGGCCACGTGGTGCTGGCCCATGCGGTGATCCTTATTGACGCCGATCTGAGCGCGGCGCATCAGGCGGCGAACGCCTTCGAAGCGCAGCTCGGCAGCGAGCGGGTCTATTGCGCTGACAAGACCGTTACTCTCGCGCAGCTGCTTCCCGGCGAGCGCCATCTGCTGCCCCGCTTTAGCGAGACGCTGGCGCAGGAGCTGGACGCGGCTCGCTGAAGGTCGCTTTCAGGTAGCGGCTGAAGGTTTCCACCGCGCGCGACACGCGCGGAGTATAGGGCCGAATGACGTATAGCCGGTCGGCAAACACCTCTACTGGCTGCCACGCCGGCAGCAGCTCCTGCACCAGCCCGCGGCCAATGGCCTCCCGGGCGCTGAAATCCGGCAACAGCGCCACCCCAAGCCCCGCCAGCACCGCATCACGTAGCGACTCGCTGTTATTGGTGGCGAATGGCCCCTGCACGTTGATGGTCACCCGAGCATCGGGCGACTGACGGGAGGCGAACGTCCACTGCGGGCGCTGTGGACCACGGGGATAGGTCAGGCACTGGTGGTGGCGCAGATCTTCGGGGGTCTCCGGGCGGCCATGGCGGCGAATATAGTCGGCGGACGCGACGGTAAGCGTCGCGGTGTGACACAGCGGCCAGGCGACGTGGGTATCGGGGAGCGCCTCGCGCCGACAGTGGCGGATGGCGAGATCGAACCCTTCGCTGGCCAGAGAGACCAGCCGGTCGGTGACCTCAAGCTGCAGATGCAGCTGGGGATGCTGATGCAAAAACGGCGCGATTGCCGGGACCAGCTGCTGGCGGGAAAAGGCCACCGGCGCGGTCAGGCGCAGCGTTCCCCGCAGCGGCCCGCCCTCATCGCAGGCGCCGGTGAAAATATCCCGCAACTGACCAAACGGCTCGTTGAGCTCCGCCACCAGCCGCAGTCCGTCGTCGCTGAGGCTCACGCTGCGGGTGGTGCGATGGACGAGGGTTTTACCGGTCACCCGCTCCAGCTCGCTGATTTTCTGGCTGATAGCCGACTTGCTGATCCCCAGCTTTTCCGCGGCCCGAGTATAGCTTTTTTGTTCTTCCAGCACCGTCAGCCAGTACAGATGGAGCCAGTAACTCTCCGGACGACTCTCGCTCATGTGATTGTTCACCAGTAAAAACAATGTATTCAACTATAGCGGTTTTTGCCGGCGGCGGCATCGGCTAGCATCTTGTTGAGCCCATCATTATTCCCTAACGATAAGGAGCACCTGCATGCCATTACTGACATTTGACCTGATTGAAGGCCGTACGGAACAGGAGGTCAAAACCCTGCTGGATGCCGCCCATCGCGCCGTGCTGCGCGCCTTCGAGGTACCAGAACGCGACCGTTACCAGATTGTTCATGAAAACAAAGCCCACCATATGGTGATTGAAGATACCGGCCTCGGACTGACCCGCACGCGGGATCTGGTGGTGGTGCGGGTCTATACCAGCCCGCGCAGCGAGGCGCAGAAGCAGCGCTTCTTCGCCATTTTGCAGGAGGAGCTGGCGGAACACTGCGGCCTGAGCGGCGATGACCTGATGGTGTCGATTATCAGTAACCAGAAAGGCGACTGGAGCTTTGGCCGCGGGGTCGCGCAGTATCTTACCGGCGATCTGTAACCCGCAGCCCGCAGTACGCCCTTAGCGGCGGGCTGCCGTCGCGATACGCTGCCGCGCCTGCTGCTCGATATTCTCCAGCAACTCCTGGACATCGTCTTCATCAATGTCGAGGAACTGGCCTTCCAGCAGCGCGGCGTGAATATCTTCCCGGGTGACCGAAATACCCAGCGGCACCGCCCTGGATTTGACCTCCTCCGCCGCCAGCGGATGCGGATAACGGCGGCCAACCAGGTTATTAAACACAATAGCCAGCAGCGCCAGCATCAGCGAGTTGAGGAGCACCGGGGTCAGCACAAAGTGATAGCCTTCGCTGTGCACCCCGGCGCCGCCGAGGATCGCCGTCAGGGCCACCGCGCCGCCGGGGGGATGCAGACAGCGCAGAAAATACATCCCGGCGATGGCCAGAGCCGCCGCCAGACCGCAGGCCAGCGCCGCATCGGGGACCAGCATACCCACCGTGACGCCGATCAGCGCCGACAGCACGTTGCCGCCGACAATCGACCACGGCTGCGCCAGCGGGCTGCTCGGTACGCCAAACAGGAGTACCGCCGAGGCCCCCATCGGGGCAATAAACCACAGATTGACTTCGCCGAGCAGCCAGTGGCTGAACATGCTGGTCACCGCCAGTCCGGTGCCGGCGCCAATGGATCCCAGCACGATATGCCGGCGGGCCACCGGCAGCGCGTGCGGCTTCAGGCGGCCAAGGAAAATCCGCAGCCGTGAAAATATCCCCGCAGGAATAACACTCAACATCGCTTCATCGCTCAAATCATAGGAATTACTTATATTTTATTTTCTTTTTTTAACCTTAAATTAACAACCCTGTCTTTCGCAGGGGATAGCGCGGGCGGCGATGTCCGACGGCATTGTGCTGTGAATTCTCGCGGGGGCTGATAGAATCCCTTTTCGGTCAGGGGGATACCCCTTTTGCGAATTGAAGGTCATAACCCAGTGAATAATAAAATCTCTTTAGCGAAAGAAGTGGCATGGGCCAGCCAGAATATGCCGCGTACCCTGCGTCAGGTCGCCGCGCTGCCCGACCTCAGCGGCGTGCGTCTGGCCTGCTGTATGCACCTCGACATGAAAATGATCCCGCTGGTGCAGGGGATCCTCGACAAGGGCGCTCAGGTCTTTTTAACCACCTGTAACCCCACCACCGTGCAGGACGACGTGGTGGCCTGGCTGGTGGAGCGCGGCGCCGAGGCCTGCGCGTGGCGCAATATGAGCGATGCCGACTGGCAACAGTCATGGGAAAAAGCGATTGCCTGGCAGCCCACTCACCTGTGCGAGATGGGCGCCGATATCACCACCCTGCTCCACCAGCGCGGCGAGTTTGGGAACATCGTGGCGGGTCTGGAAGCCACCGGCTCGGGCGTCAATCGGCTGGGGGATATTCAGCCAGGCTATCCGATCTTTAACTGGGACGATCTGCCGGTCAAAGAGGGGCTGCACAACCGCCATATGGTCGGTCTCACCGCCTGGCACACCTTCTTCCAGACCACTCACCTCACCCTGCATGAGAAAAAAGTGCTGGTGATCGGCTACGGCCTGGTCGGCCAGGGCGTCGCGGCGGCGGCAAAAGCTTTTGGCGGTCAGGTGATGGTGGCGGAGATCGATCCTGCCCGCCGTCTGCAGGCGGCCTACGACGGCTGGCACGTGGTGGACCTCCAGGAGGCTATCGCCTCGGCGGACGTGGTGGCCACGGCGACAGGCGGTAAAAACGTGGTTAATCGCCAGGCGCTGGACCGGGCGAAAGCGGGAGTATTTATCCTTAACGTCGGCCACGTGGCGGAAGAGATCGACGGCGAGTACCTGCGCCAGTACCCCCAGGAAGAGGTGATGCCGTATATCAACGCCTACCGCATGGCCGACAAAACCGTCTATCTGCTGGCCAATGGTTCAATGCTCAATCTGACCGCTGGCTTCGGCGACAGCCTGAACGCCTTTGACGTCACCCTGGCGGTGATGGCCAGCGGCATCCGCCATATTGTCACCGACGGCATGCGCACCCCGGCGAAGGTTTATCTCCTGCCCCAGGCGGTCTGGCAGCAGGCTCTGTAAACCCGGCGCATCGCCCCCATCGCGGGACGATGCGCTTTACCATCAGGATGACGGCGCGCTATCGGGCAACACAATATTGCTCTGCGCCAGCGTTCCCATCTGGTTGTACATCACGCTGGCGGCATCCAGCAGGTGCATCGCCAGCGCGGCGCCGCTGCCCTCTCCCAGGCGCATGTCCATATCGAGATACGGCCGCAGACCCAGCGCGTCGAGGGCGATCTGCGCTCCTTTCTCCGCCGACAGGTGTGAAGGAATAAGATAAGGGTGCGCCGACGGGGCCATGCGGCAGGCGGCCAGGGCAGAGGCATAGGAGAGGAAGCCATCCAGCACCACCGGCAGGCCACAGGAGGCCGCCCCGAGGATCACCCCGGTCATGCCCACCAGATCGTAACCCCCCACCTTCGCCAGGACATCCAGCCCGTCGGCCGGGTTCGGCTGATTATGGGCTATCGCCTGGCGCACCACCGCCACCTTATGGCCCCGCTGCGCCAGCGGCAGATTGGCCCCACAGCCCACCACCGCGTCAGGGTCGCTACCCGTCAGGACACTGATCGTCGCTGCGGCCGGGGTGGTATTGGCCATTCCCAATTCGCCGACGCCGAAGGCTTTCACCCCGTCGGCAGCGAGCTGGCGGGTGAGATGCATGCTGGCCAGCAGCACCGTCTCCGCCTGCTGGCGGCTCATCGCCGCCGTCCGGGCGATATTCCCGCTACCGCGGGCCACCTTGAGGTTAATCAGGCCCGGCAGCGGGTCGGCATCGATGCCGACATCCACTACCTGCACCCTGGCCCCGGCCTGCGCCGCCAGCACGCAGACGCCGGTGTTGCCCCGCACCATATTGCCGGCATGAATGGCCGTCACCCCCTGCGGCGAAGGGGTCACGCCTTCATGCCAGACGCCATGGTCGGCGCACATGACCACAATCGCTTTCTCCGCCAGCGCCAACTGCCCCTGCAAGCCAGGCAGACCGGCCAGCTGTACCGCCAGCGTCTCCAGACGGCCAAGGCTGCCGGGCGGCTTTAACAGGCCATCAATATGCTGCTGAGCGCGCGCCATGGCCGCCACATCGGGCTGCGGAATGGCAGCCAGTAACGCCGAAAGTGTTTCCATTCTGTTCCTCACCGTTGGTGTCAGGCCTTACAGCAGCGCCAGTAAAAAGAGTAATTCGCCCAGCTCAATCGCCGCCCCGAGGGTATCCCCGGTCTGCCCGCCGAGGGTTCGCTTCAGCGCCCATCCCAGACCCCAGATCAGCACCATGGTGATCAGCGCGGCGCGCAGCCCCTGCAGCCCCATCAGGGCGGTGGCCAGCGCGATCGCCATCGCCATCGTCACCAGCGTCTGCTGCAGGCTAATTTTGCCAATAAACAGATTGCCCAGCCCCTTTTCCCGCGCATAGCGATGACGATACATCAGCAGCACCGCCATCCCGCGACCGACGGCGCAGGCCGCCGCCAGGGCTGCGATGGGGTGGATATCACGCAGCAGCAGCTCGCCAACCACCAGCACTTTCGCCACCAGCACGAAGATCAGCGCCAGCCCGCCGTGGGTGCCCAGCCGGCTGTCGCGCATGATCTCCAGCATCCGATCGCGGGTGCGGGCGGAGAAAATGCCGTCGCAGGTATCAGCCAGCCCGTCAAGGTGGAATCCGCCGGTGAGCAGCGCCAGCGCCAGCACGCCGAAAAGCGCCGCCAGCGGGACGCCGCACCACGGCTGCAGGAGGAGTGCCACCGCGCCGGCGATGGCGCCGAGCAGTAAACCGACCAGCGGAAAGGTGACGATACTGCGCTGGTACTGTTCGATCTCCAGGCCCTGAGATAACCGCGCCGGGACCGGCAGGCGGCTGATAAACGAGAGTGCAGCAAAGAATGACTTAATCACGTGAGGTTGACTCCTGTCGGCGAAAGCAGCGGAAGAGTTCTGTCGCGCCCGGTCAGCACCTGAGTTTGTCTTCTGGCGAATCGATCGTCGGAGAGGTGAGAGGTGTTGAGATATCGCCCTGACGCCGCTGCGTCAGATGCCCGGCCAGGATGAGAGAAACCTTTCCGATATCAATACGTTTTTCGCGGGCCAGTATAGCAAAGTGTCGGTAAGGAGAGGCAGTTGCCGGAACAAAGTTTTCGCAGAAAAAAGCAGGGAAGAGAGGGAAACGCGGAACAGCCCGGCGACGCTTAACGCCGCCGGACCGGCAGGGTTTAGCCTTCGACTTTGGCTTCGCCCATCACTTTCAGTTTTTTCGAGATGTCGCGGCGCTCTTTAGACAGCTCGGCATTTTTGATGATGTAATCATCAACGCGATCTTCGTAATCGCTCTTCATGCTGGCGATGATGCCCTGGATGGCTTCCACGCTCATGCCCGGTTTGATGTAGTCGCTGAGGTTGTCCAGCAGCAGAACGCGCTTCTGGTTATCACGGATCTTTTTCTCAACGTCCTGAATTTCACGCTGCAGTTTGTTCTTACGACGGTACAGACGAACAAACTCCAGTACGTCCTGGAAAGAAGGCTTAGTTGTTTCCATTTTTACACCCCTAATAATTGAGATTCGGATTCGTAAAGCGACTGCGTTATAGGGCTAACATAACTGCTAGCAGCCGCTGATGACAATGTTTTTCCTTTGCGTTTATCATAACCCTAAACGCTGCTGAATCGAAACAACCCATGTGGTTACCCGGTGCATCTGATGTTTATTTGCGCAACGCGCGGCAGATCAGATGCGAGAGCAGCTCCAGCTGGCGCGCCAGTTCGATTGAGAGCCAAACATAGCCATGGACCGGGGTTTCCGCCAGGCCGTCATCACCCTGCTCTTTCAGCAGCTGGCGCAGTTCGAGGACGATCTCAGTCAGCTTTTCATTGTTGGCGCGCACAGGCTGAGGGTTCCCTTCGTACAGCGCGTGGGCGATGGACAACAGCGTCTGCTGGGTCATCTGCTGCGTCTCCCGCAGGGTGTGCGCATTGAGCATCACGAAGTGACCCGGACGCGTTGCCCACCAGGCGTTGATCTGCAGCTCCAGCATGCAGACGAGGTTGCGGCTGACGGTCTGGATAGCCTCGAAGATCGCCTTCTGGATGTGCGTCTCTTTGCTGGCGGGGGTGATCAGCCCGCGCATTTTAACCACGTCGTTCAGCGCCTGCTGGAGATGCTTTTCCAGCCGCGGTCGATCCACCAGATTTGGCGAGAAGCCGGCCTGGTAGAGGCGGTTAAAGTTGGTGACATAGCTGGCCATCTGGATGCGCCAGTGGATGAACGCCCGCTGCGGCCAGATGCCGGTAAACAGCATCGCCAGCAGCGAGCCGAAGATCACGTCGCCGCTTCGCCACAGCGCGGTATGCATATCGCCGGGCGGCGCCCCGACCACCACCGACAGAGTAATGCCGATCAGCAGCGCCTGATAGGGTTTCTTGCCCAGCGCCAGCCAGCCGCAGAGGAACATCGCCGCCGCGCACCAGAGGACCATCAGCGGCAGGGAGATGAGCTCAAGCTTCAGCGCCACCAGCCCCAGCGCCGAACCGAGGATCGTGCCGCCGATACGCTGAAACGCCCGCGGCACGACGTTACCCCAGAAGGAGATCGGCCCCATCACCACCACCAGAGTGATGAGAGGCCAGGTTCCCTCAGGCACGTTCAGCAGCCGCACCAGCAAAAAGGTGAGCACAAAGGCCAGCGCAATCCGCACACCATGCACCACCCGATAATGGCGATACAAGCGGATCTCAAATGGCTTGAGTGATTTATCAGCGCGCACAACCCTCTCCGGCAAAACGAAAAGGCCAATTGTAACTGCTTTTTCGCCCGGAGCATGCCGGGAATGTAAAAAACCTTGTCCGGAACAGGGGTAAACCGCTACGACGCGACGCGCTCAACGGGAACATACATGTCGATATCCCAGTAGCCGTCGTGGTTGCCGTCGTTAAGATAGACCTCAAAGCAGGGCTGGGGGGCGATGCGATACGCCGTGCTCTGCTGCAGGCTGTCAAAAAACTGCATCCACGGGGTGGCGAAGTCGTAATCCACCACCCGCGCGCGGGCGCAGGCGTAATCCCCGCCGGCAATCGCCGCCAGGATCACCCCTTCGCTGTTGGCGGGAATGACATAATCCTCATCCACGGTGACCGCCGTCGCGCAGCGCAGTTTTTCCGCCGGCACTTCCTCCGGGTTATCGTAGTAGACGGCCACCCATTCGCGGGCGGGCACCTGGTGGTTCTCAACCCACATCATCAGTTGCTCAAACCCCTGCTTGACGGTGTGATCCCAGGGCCCGACCAGATGGAAACCGGCGATGGTTTTCTTGCCGAGGGTGGTGATGCTGTAGTTCATCTTGCCTCCTTTGGAGATAAATTACTGTATGAATATACAGCTAATTTAACAGGAGATCCCCCCTCAGTATGTGCGCGAATTCACAGAGTCGCCACCACACTGCTGTAAAAACAGGCGCCCCGCCAGCACGAGCGACAGACGAAAAAAACCGCCTGCAAAGAGGCGGTTGGCGTGGTTACAGCTCGTGATGCAGGTAATCGCTCATTCGCGAGAACACTCCGCCTTTATTGATGCTTTCGAGGGTGACCAGCGGATAGTGCCCCACCACCTTGTCGCCGTCATACAGTGAAATCTCGCCAACCCGCTGATTGGCGGCGATCGGCGCCTCAAGATCCTTCTTATCCAGCACATATTTCGCTTTAATGCGCGACACTTCCGCCTTCGGCAGGGCTAACCAGAAATCCTGATCGGTGCCGAGCTTAATCTGCTCTTTATCGCCGTACCAGATACGCTCGGTGCCGACCTTCTGCCCCTTCTGCAGCACCTGCACGGTGTCGAAGTTCTGCTGCCCCCAGTGCAGCAGTTTAGCGGCCTGCTGCTCGCGGCCTTTCGGACTGTCCGCCCCCATCACCACGGCGATCAGCCGGCGCTGGCCATCCACCGCCGAGGCGATCAGGTTGAACCCGGCCCCCGAGGTGTGGCCGGTTTTCAGGCCATCGACGTTCATGGTTTTATCCCACAGCAGACCGTTACGGTTTTGCTGGGTGATCCCGTTCCACGTCAGGCTTTTCTGGCTGTACATGTGGTAGACGTCTGGTTCGCCATGAATAATCGCCCGCGAGAGCACCGCGAGGTCATAGGCCGAACTGTGCTGGCCCGGAGCGTCGAGGCCGTGGACGGTTTCGAAATGGGTGTCCCGCAGGTGCAGTTTTTCGACATACTGATTCATCAGGGCGACAAACTGCGGCTGGCCGCCGGCGACATAGTCGGCCAGCGCGACGCAGGCGTCGTTACCGGAGTCGACAATCAGCCCGCGGCTGAGGTCGCGAACGCTGACGCGATCCCCTGGCTTTAAGAACATCAGCGATGACCCGTCGAACACCGGGTTGCCCTTCGCCCAGGCGTCTTTACCCACGGTGACGATATCGTCAAAGGTGATACGATGGCTGTCGATGGCGCGATCGACCACGTAGCCGGTCATCAGTTTGGTCAGACTGGCAGGATTGCGCTGCTGATGTTCGTTACCCGCGGTCAGGACCTGACCGGTGGTGTAATCCATCAGCACCCAGGAGCCAGCCTGAATGGAAGGCGGCGCGACCGTAGCAGGTAAGTCGACGGCAAATGCGCAGGAAACGCTCGAAGCGAGCAAAGATACAGCAATAAACAAACGGCCTTTCAACGGCATATCCTCTAGATTTACAGATCCGCCGTCCTTTTTACGGAACTTCGCGTTTCATATCAGGGTTTAATTGCAAGAAAATATGACATAGCAGAGGAAGTTGCTTGCCGCGACCCTTCTGATGACCGGGCAAATCGTTTACCATACCGGTCGCACGCCACCACGGATAATGAACAGACTATGCAAGATAGCGTCAACCAGCCCGGATTTTTATTCCACGATTATGAAACCTTCGGCACCAGCCCTTCCCTCGACCGGCCGGCGCAGTTCGCCGCCATCCGCACCGACGCGGAGCTGAATGTGCTCGGCGAGCCCGAAGTGTTTTACTGCAAACCCGCTGACGATTACCTGCCGCAGCCGCAGGCGGTGATGATCACCGGGATCACGCCGCAGGAAGCGCTGGCCAAAGGGGATAATGAGGCCACATTTGCCCGCCGCATCCACGATCTGTTCACGGTGCCGCAAACCTGTATCGTCGGCTATAACAACGTGCGCTTTGATGACGAAGTGACGCGGAATATCTTCTATCGCAACTTCTATGACCCTTATGCCTGGAGCTGGCAGCACGATAACTCGCGCTGGGATCTGCTCGACGTGATGCGCGCCTGCTATGCCCTGCGCCCGGAAGGGATCGCCTGGCCGGAGAATGACGAAGGGTTGCCGAGCTTCCGGCTTGAACATCTGACCGTCGCCAACGGTATTGAACACCAGAACGCCCATGACGCGATGGCCGACGTATACGCCACCATCGCCATGGCGAAACTGGTGAAAACCCGGCAGCCGCGGCTGTTTGATTATCTCTACAGCCACCGCAATAAGCGCAAGCTGGCGACGCTTATCGACGTGCCGCAGATGAAGCCCCTGGTGCATGTCTCCGGCATGTTTGGCGCCGCGCGCGGCAACACCAGCCTGGTGGCGCCCCTGGCCTGGCATCCGGAAAACCGCAATGCGGTGATTATGGTCGATCTGGCGGGCGATATGGCGCCGCTGCTGGAACTGGATGCCGATGCCCTGCGCGAGCGGCTTTACACCCCGCGCGCCGAGCTTGGCGATCTGCCGGCGGCGCCGATCAAGCTGGTGCATTTAAATAAATGTCCGGTACTGGCCCAGGCCAATACCCTGCGCCCGCAGGATGCCGACCGGCTGGGGATCTCCATTCAGCGCTGTCTGGAGAACGCCCAGCTGCTGCGGGCGAATCCGCAGGTGCGCGAGAAAGTGGTGGCGGTCTATGCCGAAGCCGAGCCGTTCGTGCCGTCCGAAAACGTCGACGCCCAGCTTTACAATGGGTTCTTTAGCGATGCCGACCGCGCGGCGATGAAAATCGTGCTGGAAACCGAACCGCGCAATCTGCCGGCGCTGGATATTACCTTCGCCGATAAGCGTATCGAACGCCTGCTGTTTAACTACCGGGCGCGCAACTTCCCCGGCACGCTCGATGAACATGAGCAGCAGCGCTGGTTAGAGCACCGTCGTCAGGTGTTTACGCCAGAGTTTTTGCAAGCCTATGCCGATGAGCTGCAGATGCTGTATCAACAGTATGCGGATGATAAAGAGAAGCTGGCGCAGCTGAAGGCGCTGTGGCAGTACGCACAGGATATTGTCTGATTGGCTGAAATACCCGGGTTGCGGCTAACGCCTTACCCGGGCTACAAACGATGACCGGGGAGGACGCCTGACCGTAGGCCCGCGCAAGCGCAGCGCCGCCGGGTATTGCGTCCCCAGGTCACGCTTACCTTTTTGCCCGGTGGCGGCTTCGCCTTACCGGGCCTGGGCGCTGGTACCAGAGTAGCCCGGGTAAGACGCCTCGCGTCGCACCCGGGAACGTTGCTTAGCTTTTCGCGCGGCTGGCGATGATTTCATCCGCCACATTACGCGGCGCTTCCGCGTAATGGTGGAACTCCATGCTGTAGGTTGCCCGTCCCTGCGACATCGAGCGCAGCGTGGTGGAATAACCAAACATCTCCGCCAGCGGCACGTCGGCGCGGATGATCTGGCTGCCGAAGCGCTCTTCCATCCCCTGCACCATCCCGCGACGGGAAGAGAGATCGCCCATAATATTCCCGGCGTACTCTTCCGGCGTCTCCACCTCGACGTGCATCACCGGCTCAAGGATCACCGGGTCCGCTTTGCGCGCGCCCTCCCGGAAGCCGAAGATCGCCGCCATGCGGAACGCCATCTCCGAGGAGTCCACGTCGTGGTACGACCCGAAGGTCAGGGTCGCTTTCACGTCAACCACCGGATAACCCGCCAGCACGCCGGTGCCCATCGCTTCACGCAGCCCTTTCTCCACGGAAGGGATGTACTCGCGCGGCACTACCCCGCCTTTGGTGGCGTCCTCGAAGACGAAACCGCTGCCCGGCGCCAGCGGCTCCAGGGTCAGCACGACGTGGCCATACTGCCCTTTGCCGCCGGACTGGCGCACAAATTTGCCTTCCACGTCCGTCACTTTCTTGCGCAGGGTTTCGCGGTAGGTGACCTGCGGACGGCCAATGTTGGCCTCGACGCCAAACTCGCGCTTCATCCGGTCGACAATGATCTCCAGATGCAGCTCACCCATGCCGGAGATAATCGTCTGGCCGGACTCTTCATCGGTATGCAGACGGAACGACGGATCTTCCGCCGCCAGCCGCTGCAGCGCGATGCCCATTTTCTCCTGGTCCGCTTTGGTCTTCGGCTCAATCGCCAGCGAAATCACCGGCTCCGGAAACTCCATCCGTTCGAGGGTAATCACCGCATCCGGATCGCATAACGTATCGCCGGTGGTCACATCCTTCAGACCGACGCAGGCCGCGATATCCCCGGCGTGCAGTTCGTCAACTTCGTGACGGTCGTTGGCCTGCATCAGCACGATACGCCCGATGCGCTCTTTCTTACCCTTCACCGGGTTCCACACCGCATCGCCTTTCTTCAGCGTCCCGGAGTAGACGCGGATAAAGGTCAGCTGGCCGACGTAGGGGTCGGTCATCAGTTTGAACGCCAGCGCCGACAGCGGCTCATCGTCGCTCGGATGGCGTTCCGCCGGCTGGCCTTGCTCATCGACGCCCTGTATCGCCGGAATATCCAGCGGCGATGGCATCAGCTCCACCACCGCATCGAGCATGCGCTGCACACCTTTGTTTTTAAAGGCGCTACCGCAGAGCACCGCCTGGATCTCTCCCTTCACCGTGCGCTGGCGCAGACCGGCGACGATTTCCGCCTCGTCCAGCTCACCGGTTTCCAGGTATTTATCCATCAGCTCATCGCTGGCTTCCGCCGCCGCCGAGACCATTTTCTCCCGCCACTGCTGTGCCGTCGCCAGCAGATCGTCAGGGACAGGCCCATAGCTGAAGGTCATGCCCTGGGTGGCGTCATCCCACAGGATGGCGCGCATTTTCACCAGGTCGACGACGCCGGTGAAATGCTCTTCGGCGCCAATAGGTATCACAATCGGCACCGGGTTAGCCTTCAGACGGTCGATCATCATCTGCACCACGCGGAAGAAGTCCGCGCCGGGGCGGTCCATCTTGTTGACGAAGGCCAGCCGCGGAACGTGGTATTTATTCGCCTGGCGCCAGACGGTCTCCGACTGGGGCTGCACCCCGCCGACGGAGTCGTACACCATCACCGCGCCGTCGAGCACGCGCATAGAACGTTCCACCTCAATGGTGAAATCCACGTGCCCCGGGGTGTCGATGATATTGATCCGGTGCGGCTCGAAGCTGCGGTCCATTCCCGGCCAGAAGCAGCTTACCGCCGCCGAGGTAATGGTGATCCCGCGCTCCTGCTCCTGGGCCATCCAGTCGGTGGTTGCCGCGCCATCGTGTACTTCACCCAGCTTATGGCTCATCCCGGTATAAAACAGGATGCGCTCGGTGGTGGTGGTTTTACCGGCATCGATATGCGCGGAGATACCGATGTTGCGATAACGTTCGAGAGGGATGGGTCGGGGCATGATGCGTCCTTAGTCGTTTTGACGGTCAGTCTGCGGTCGGAATGATCCGCAGTTCATTTAACTGCGTCTATCTTAGTACAACTGTACGAGTATATTCGAACTATTTTTGCTATCATTACGATTGGGCAGGTTGCGGCGGCGCGCGTGGTATCAGAACCGGAGTTTGGGTATAGTAGCCGCCAGCCGCCGATATGGGCTGCGGCTGCGATGCGCCGCGCCACCGCCGACACAGGATTATTATGATCGCCAATCACCCCGAACGAGAACAAATTCGCCTGGAAAATGTCCTTTCCGCGCTCGGAAACCCGCTGCGACTGGAGATCATTCGTACGCTGGCCGACGGCAGCGAGCTGAGCTGCAACGCCCTGCGCCAGGAGGAGGTGGCCAAGTCCACCATGACCCACCACTGGCGCGTCCTGCGCGACAGCGGTGTGATCTGGCAACGGCCTCAGGGACGGGAGAACATGATTTCGCTGCGCCGGGAAGATCTGGACGCCCGTTTTCCCGGCCTGCTGGATACGCTGCTGAAAGTTATGGTGCAGGCAGGATAAGCTCTTCTGCCGGGTGGCGGCTGCGCCTGACCCGGCCTACGGCGGCCTCCCGTCAGCTTATGTCCCCCAGGCCCGGCAAGCGCCGCCCTGCAAAAAAATCAGGCCTCGATGTCGAACCGGCGCAGACGAAAAAAAAGCCGGAGGTTTCCCTCCGGCTTTTCTCAATCACATCACGCTACGCCTTACGCCACGTCTTCGTACTGCGGCACCGGGTTGCGGAAGCTTTTGGTCACGCAGGCCAGATAGACCAGACCGATACCGGCCCAGATCAGGCCCAGAATCATCGAGCTCTCTTCCAGGTTGACCCACAGCGCGCCGACGGTCAGGGCGCCGCACATCGGCAGGAACAGATACTGGAAGTGATCTTTCAGCGTCTTGTTGCGTTTCTCACGGATCCAGAACTGGGAAATTACCGACAGGTTAACGAAGGTAAACGCCACCAGCGCACCAAAGTTAATCAGCGCCGTCGCCATCACCAGGTCGAAGTTAATCGCCAGCAGGGCAATCGCGCCGACCAGGATGATGTTCATCGCCGGAGTGCGCCAGGTCGGGTGCACGTAGCCGAAGAAGCTTTTCGGGAACACGCCGTCGCGGCCCATCACGTACATCAGACGCGCCACGCCAGCGTGCGCCGCCATACCGGACGCCAGTACGGTGATGGTGGAGAAGATCAGCGCGCCAACCTGGAAGGCTTTACCTGCCACGTAGAGCATAATTTCCGGCTGTGACGCATCCGGATCTTTAAAGCGCGAGATATCCGGGAAGTACAGCTGCAGGAAGTAGGTGGCAAAGATGAAGATCAGGCCGCCGATCAGCGCGGTCAGGAAGATCGCGCGCGGGATGACGCGCTCTGCATCTTTGGTCTCTTCCGACAGGTTGCTGATGCCGTCGAAACCGGTAAACGAGAAGCACAGGATCGTCGCCCCGGTAATCATCGGGATCACGTGCGCGTCACCGGACCAGAACGGACGGCTGCTGGCCAGCGTACCGGCGCCCTCGCCTTCAAACACGCCATAAATCACCATGCCGAGGATAACGGCGATCAGCACCACCTGCAGCACCACGATCACGGTGTTGAAGTTGGCCACGGATTTAATGCTGCGCAGGTTAAAGGCGGTCATAAAGGCGACCAGCGCGATAACAAACACCCACGACGGAATCGAAGGCACCAGCGCTTCAAAATAGATTTTCGCCAGCAGAATGTTGATCATCGGCGCGAACAGATAGTCGAGCAGCGAGGACCAACCCACCATAAAGCCAACGGTCGGGCTGATGGATTTCTGCGCATAGGTATACGCCGAGCCGGCAGAAGGGTAACGACGTACCAGCTTGCCATAGCTCAGGGCAGTAAACAGGATAGCGATTAACGCAAAGGCGTAGGCCGTCGGCACGTGACCGTCGGTCATACCAGAGACGATACCAAACGTATCGAACAGCGTCATCGGCTGCATATAGGCCAGGCCCATCATTACAACCGGAACTAACGTAAGCGTTTTACGTAATTCCACGCGAGAGGTATTTGGAGTAGCGTTATGCGACATAGTTATCCCCTTTTACGGTGAACGCCAGCGCGTAAGCAAAAAATTGCCCCATTTCTTTCTATTCCTCAGCGACAACGACTGTCGGTTTTTAGTAAATATCTATCCGGTACGAAGCCCGGCCTCTTGGTATTGAATGATGTGTCTTTCGACCAAAAAAATAACCGACACTTTAAAAAAAAGCGTCGGCTAGTCTCTGGTTTTCAGGCCGCATATTTTGCAACAAATTCAACGGCGTTGACAAGATGTTATGAAGTTCATTGCGTAAGCATAATTTTTAACGTGCTAATATCTATACGGTTTCCGTATGATAAATTGTAAAAATAGCACTATTTGCTAATAGCGTTTCCCGCCACCATTTGCCAGCCAAACCGCAGGTGGCGTCATTCCAGGCGATCCACGCGCGTTGACGAGGCGAAAGCCCGCGCACGGTCATGCAGACCAGCTCGCCGCTGTCCAGCAGAGCCTGCACCTGATAGCGCGGCAGGCACCCCCAGCCCAGCCCCAGGCGCAGCAGCGCCAGCTGCCCCGCGGCGTCACACACCGTCAGGGTCTCCTGATCGCTGAGTAGCGCCCCGCCCTCGCCGGTGGCCACCGCCCGGTAACGGCGCAGGGTTCGCCAGCTTAGCGGTGCGCGGTGTCGCGCCAGCGGATGCTGTGGGGCAACGACCAGCAGCAGCTCCAGCTCGCCGAGGGGGAGATAGTCATAACCGCTCAGCGGCGGCGGCTCGCCGAGCGCCCCCAGCAGCAGATCGGCCTGCCCGTCAGTCAGCGGCCGCCAGTCCAGCAGGGAGGGGTTCAGCGTGAAGTGCAGCCGGGTCAGCGGCTGTTGTTGATAAAATGCCGCGATTGGCGGCGAGAGCAGCGCCACGGGAAAGGTGCTGTCCACCGCCAGACGAAGGCTATTCTCCCACCCCTGCTGCAGCTTAACCGCCCGGTTCTCCAGTTCGCGGGCGATATGCAGCACCTCCCGCCCTTTCTCCAGCAGCATCTGTCCGCTGGGGGTAAAGCGCGCGCGATGGCCGCTGCGGTCGAGCAGCTGAATATTGAGATCGCTTTCCAGGCGGTGAATGGTGTAGCTCAGCGCCGAGGGCGTTTTAAAGAGCTTTGCCGACGCGGCGGCAAAGCTCCCCTCTTTTTCCAGGGCATCCAGGATCACGAGGACATCCAGCAGTGGTTTCATCGCTACCCCCTTACGGTATGCGAATCACCGCTGGCGGATCACTCCATCGGCATCACCAGCGGATCGGGGTACTGGTACTCAAACCCCAGCTCATTGCAGATACGATTGCCATCTACAATCTTGCCCTGGCCGCCGTCCGGGCTGTCGCTGAACACCGGCGGCGGCAGACCGAGCTCGCGGGCCATCTGCGGATAAAAGAGGCCGCGCGCCGGATGGCGGGGCGCACATAGATTATAGATGTGCCCGCCCTTCGGGGCCTGCAGCAGCAGTTCGATAGCGGCCACCACATCCTGCAAATGCACCAGATTGACCACGTGCTGGCCATCCGGCGCCGACTTGCCGGCGAAAAAACGTCCCGGATGGCGGGAAGGCCCCACCAGCCCGGCCAGGCGCAGAATATCTACCGACGTCCCCGGCAGGTTGTGCAGCCAGTCCTCCAGCTCCTTGAGCACCTGTCCGCTGGCGGTTTGCGGCAGACGCGGGGAATTCTCCTTCACCGTACCGTTGACGTTGCCATACACCGAGGTGGAGCTGGTGAAGACGATCCGCGGAATATGGTACGCCAGCGCGGTATCGACGATCTCCTGCACCGCCTGTAGATAAAACCCTTCCCCTGCCCCGGTACGCCGGGCCGGCAGGGTGATCACCAGCGCATCGACGTTCATCAGCGCGTCGAGGTCCTCGGTATCACAGACCAGCTGCGGCTCCAGGCGCAGCGGATAGCTGTCGATCCCGCACATCCGCGCCGCCTCCACGCCATCCTGCGTAGTTTTACTGCCGGTGACCTGCCAGCCTCGCGCCGTCAACGACAGCGCCAGCGGCATCCCCAGCCATCCCAAACCGACTATCGCGACCTTTTTCATCCCGGGCTCCTGACTCTTTCGCTGTGCTGATTACAGGCTACGCCAGCCAGCGGCAACTGACAATTTCTTCGCTCAATATGAAATGAATTAATGATAGAAAAAAGCCCTTGCTTTCTGCGGCGGAAGTGGTTTAGGTTAAAGGACATCAAATGCATAGTCATTCACAGAGAATTTTTATGAACCGCGTTCAATTTAAACACCACCATCATCACCATCATCCTGACTAGTCTTTCAGGC
>ENA-OZKV01000289-OZKV01000289.1-human-gut-metagenome-genome-assembly--contig:-NODE-289-length-36716-cov-14.039797_pt1 | contig 36716 bp, 24 predicted proteins | sample MGYA00244829_ERZ653770 | MGnify/ENA primary metagenome ERZ653770 (study PRJEB26926, sample SAMN06165244) | human gut metagenome | biome: ENVO:00009003; feature: ENVO:2100002; material: ENVO:00002003... | reverse complement strand
CGTCAGATGTGTATAAGAGACAGACATAGAATATATCCAAATCGGGATATTCAAGATAACATCTGCCACGGCGGAAGAGGGAAAAACATCTTGCACCGGATATGACCGTATGTACAGCAGTATGGAAATGACGTATGTGTCAAAACTGAAATATCCGAACAAAGATATTAACATCGTCAAGGAGATATGCACACAAGTCGGTATCACGTTTGTTGAAAGCACAATGGACGATAAGACAATATCCATTGCGACCGCCCCAAAAGGATATACAAGGCGCGAAATGTTAGGCTATTTGGCGGCAAGGCAAGGTAGAAATGCTGTCATTAATTCACAAGGTCAGCTTGAATTCCGGTGGTACAAAGATGCTGATTACACTATACGTCCAACTAAATACTATGAGAATGGCTTAAAGTTCACAACAAGCAAGGCTTTTAAAGTTGAGAAGATAGTATGTGAGGTTGCTACGGATAACGACAGTAAAACCCTTACAAGCGGTAGCGGTACTATGGCAATCAACATATCTAATCCGTTTATGACGCAGGCGGTTCTTGATGCCGTATACAAGAAGATAGGCGGTTTTACTTATAGACCGCTTACGGTTGAATGTCTCGGCGATTGGCGACTTGAAGTCGGGGATATTGTTAAAGTAACATCTGACGGTGTGGAGTATTCCGCCCCGATTACAAGCATTGTTTACGATTGTGACGGCGGTCTTAAATGTTCGATTGAGAGTTGCGGACAATCTGACACAAATAATTCAATCAACCCTACCGGTCCGATAACATCTCAAATGCAAAGACTGACAGCGGAACTCATAACAGCTAATCAGGTTATAGCAACGAAAATATCCGCAGAGCAGGCAGACATCAAGTACGCTACGATTGCTAATCTTAACGCATTATCGGGCAAATTTGACACGTTAAGTGCAAAGGCAATAACTACGGATAACATAGCCGCCGTGACCGCCAAATTAGGCTATATGACAGCGGAACAAGCGGATATTAAGTACGCGAATATCGAACTGACAAACATTGATACCGCAAACGTGGCTACATTGTTTGCGAATGTCGGCTTGATTGACCGTGCAACCGTAGTTGAGGGGCATATAACCGGCTTTCTCGACAGCGTAGAGGTAAACGCAAATAAGATAACCGCAGGAACACTTGTTGCGGATAGAATACTTCTTAAAGGTTCAGAAAGCGGATTGCTTTATGCACTTAATAATCTCGGCGAACTGACAAGCACTACGGTTGACAGCTTAGACGGATATGTACTTACTGACCGTACAATCAATGCGGATAAGATAGTCGCAAACAGCATAACCGCAAATGAACTTGATGTTGAGAACATATTCGCTGATAATGCGGTAATCTCAACGATTACTTCACAATCGGCATTTATCAATGCTATCAGCACAAACAGTGTGGTTGTGGGCATAAAAAACACTGTGGATAATTTATCGGTAGGTGACCGGAATTTACTTCTTGCGACAAAGAATTTTGGCAAAATATCTACTTCAAATGGTGATTGGTTAATGTCCACAGATGATGATGGATTTACAGTCGCAAGTCGAACTGGTAATGGTAATTGGAATGCAATACGAACAATTACTGATGTTGACGCTACGGATAATTCACAATCTGATAAGCAAGTGGTTATCACTATTGACGCAAAAGCAGATGACCTTGCGACCACTCCGAAGAACTATCTCATAGCTTGTGAAGTTTATGGCTCAAATGACGGATTTAAAACTTGGTATCGCGCAATATATACAAACTGTTATATTGACGGTTCGGGTAACAATTTAAAGTATTTGGCAGGCACAAGAGAAAATAATAAGTGGTGTACATTAAGTTATACTATGACATTGGATAAACTGACATCCGGTTCGTGGGGAACATATAATGAGTACCGTTATGGAGTGGCCGTATACACAACAAATAATAACACTAGTCATACAATCAGTGTTCGTAAATTCAAAATGTCATTCGGTAATGTTCCGTCAGATTGGTCACCTAATCCGGATGATATATCGGTTGAGAATATCTATAAGGATGATACTACATTAATTGACGGCGGTAAAATATATACCGGTTCCGTGAAAGCTAAACAGATTGATGTTACTAACGTATTTGCACAAGATATACAAGCAACTGGAACTATAACTGGTGCAACATTAAAAGGTACTACGGCAGAAATTGATAATGGTTCAATCGGTGGTTTTAATATAGCAAATCAAACTTTGACAGCAACATTCGATTGTTGGGGCGATTATACTATATCCGACTACATCAAAGTTAAAAATTATGTGTGGTATGATGGAACATTGAATACGCAGGAAAAAGTTTATTATGATACCAATAATGACGGTAAAATAGATATATTTGATATGACATATATTAAAGGTTATCTATGGTATAATAGGCAATTAAATAACAAGCCGATTAATTCAAAATGTACAGTTACACTTAATCCGAGTTCAACAGACACCATCACATTAATTACTGAAAGAATGGAAGGTAATGTTGATGATGTTAAGACAGTTATATCGCCAGCAAAAATAACAACGCCACAAGGAAATATCGAGAATATACAATGTACTTCATTAATCATTAAAGGACAGGATGATTCTGAGGCGCATAATTTACCCGGAAATGCAAACGTGCAAATAGGTGGACTATCAACATTTTCAAACACAGCAACATTCGAAAAAAATCCAATTATATCAAACTCAGATGCACCATTTTTATCCGTGCAAAAAGGCACATCAAAGGTTCACTATGGTGTAAGTACCGCAGACAATAAGGGTATTTATTTAGCTGATAATGCTAGGTGGTTAATTAGAGAGGATAAATACAATGACACCTATATAGAGGGAGATATAATCAAATTTAAAATATCGCCTTCCGACTCAAACGGTACAACATACCCATATACGTTCAAACCGTATTATACAATATTTGATTCCATGACACTCAATCATTCATTAGGAGGTTATATAACAGGCGATGGCACATCACTAGCATTTTTCATACCAGTGAGTGCTCCAATGGTAGGCGATATTCAACCTTATATATCTTTCTGCAGTGGACAAGGAGTTACTGTTAGACAAGGCGGAAAATATTGCTATGGATCGTCAGCGTCAACTTCGGTCGAGCCAGAAAAACAATCAATCGCAGTTATGCGCGGCAGTGGTATAAATGTTGTCTTAACAATGCCAAATTCAACAAATGTAATAAATAATGATGCTTGCGGAATAGCAATTACAGGTACATTAAATTTTAGTATGAAGCCTTAGTTAATACTTGTATTTAACATATGTTTAGTGTATAATACAAATAAGATAAGAAAGGAGATAAAAAAGCAATGTATAAAACAACAACAGATTTATGGAATTATCTTGTTAATGTCAAAGCACTCAATACAAGCTATAATTCCGGAGCTTTCGGGCAGAAAATCGGTAATAAATTCTATTATGATTGTGTGTGTCTGATTAAATCATTTCCTTGGTGCAACGCCAAAGCAGGTGGAACACCTATTTATAAGGACAATGACATTGCAGATGATTGGATTGGTGGGTTGTATCAAAAAGCAACTCGAAAATCATATGATATGAGTAAAATGCCAACAGATAAGATTTCACTTGTATATGTTGACAATTCGTTGAAATAGATACATAGTGGAATGTAAATTCAGCATATAATAAGACATGCCAATGAGCTTTCTTTGTTGAAATAGATACATAGTGGAATGTAAATAACGGTGATATATGGCTCACAATAGATGATTATGAGTTGAAATAGATACATAGTGGAATGTAAATTATATTGCCGTCACACGATTCATAAATATCAACATGTTGAAATAGATACATAGTGGAATGTAAATAATTCTAGTGCAAACGTTTTTGTAAATACTTATAACGTTGAAATAGATACATAGTGGAATGTAAATATGTATCAAAAATTCTTAATCGAAAAAGCAATGAAAGTTGAAATAGATACATAGTGGAATGTAAATCATCAAGAGTGACGCTGGGAATACCGGGTACGGCAGTTGAAATAGATACATAGTGGAATGTAAATCGTATAACTATCCCGATTATCAATCACATCTTCTTGTTGAAATAGATACATAGTGGAATGTAAATCATTATGCATTAGCTTTTCCGAAAGACGTTTATTTGTTGAAATAGATACATAGTGGAATGTAAATATTATGTATTCGAGTGTTTTATCAACAAGACAATGGTTGAAATAGATACATAGTGGAATGTAAATGTATTCATCTGTGACGAAATCAGCCCAGCCGGATGGTTGAAATAGATACATAGTGGAATGTAAATCCGTAAGCCGGAAATACAGTTATCGTTTAGCAAAGTTGAAATAGATACATAGTGGAATGTAAATTGTATGAGCTGTTTAACACAGTGTGACACACATTAAGTTGAAATAGATACATAGTGGAATGTAAATTTACTTTTTGCCATATATAAATGACCTCCTTGATTGTTGAAATAGATACATAGTGGAATGTAAATGAGTGTCTTGCTTAGTTCTATCGACCGTATATGCAGGGTTGAAATAGATACATAGTGGAATGTAAATCTCATTGTAAAGCCGTATTTTTATCCGGCTCACTTGTTGAAATAGATACATAGTGGAATGTAAATGATTATTATTTTAATTTTCAGTATATTTTTTATAAAGTTGAAATAGATACATAGTGGAATGTAAATAATGAAAGCACTTAAGTTATGCCGGCAAGTAACAATGTTGAAATAGATACATAGTGGAATGTAAATGATATTGTAACAATACTGAAAAAAAACGACCTACCGTTGAAATAGATACATAGTGGAATGTAAATGAGTTTGGAACAGATTTTGTTCTTTTATTTTGGACTGGTTGAAATAGATACATAGTGGAATGTAAATATATAGATACTCCGGCAAAAGGGGAGACATGTACATGTTGAAATAGATACATAGTGGAATGTAAATTATATTATTTAATAAATCAATATCGTCATAGTTAGGTTGAAATAGATACATAGTGGAATGTAAATTTGAACAGTTGTCAACATTGATTGCTGCGGCAAAGAAGTTGAAATAGATACATAGTGGAATGTAAATTCAAACTACTAACCGTGTTACATACTTCCGCGCCTGAGTTGAAATAGATACATAGTGGAATGTAAATATCAGGGTTTAATGTGAAATAAACATAATCAGAAACGTTGAAATAGATACATAGTGGAATGTAAATGCAAACAATTAATACGAATAGCACCTGCACAATTAATGTTGAAATAGATACATAGTGGAATGTAAATAACCATTCATAAGTTCTAATTTTTGGATTAACACTAGTTGAAATAGATACATAGTGGAATGTAAATTTTGATACAAGTATCATATTAATATTATTTCAAGGAGGTTGAAATAGATACATAGTGGAATGTAAATTGAAACGGTATCGATTGTTTCGCCGCCCTCATCGTAGTTGAAATAGATACATAGTGGAATGTAAATAGCTTCAGGATTAACACTAAAGAGTTGGAAAAAATGTTGAAATAGATACATAGTGGAATGTAAATGCGCTTAAAAGCTGTATTGTGACGGAATTATTATGTTGAAATAGATACATAGTGGAATGTAAATGTATTTCAGCAACAGTAGCAGAATCACTTGATATGGTTGAAATAGATACATAGTGGAATGTAAATGTTATATTCTCTGCCACTTCCGTAGAATCTTTTGGGTTGAAATAGATACATAGTGGAATGTAAATGCACAGCTCCCACAATTGACCGCCTCCGGATGCCGGTTGAAATAGATACATAGTGGAATGTAAATTAGTTAAGATACCATTATTACCAAATAGTCCGAACCGTTGAAATAGATACATAGTGGAATGTAAATCAGGCTATTCCGGCATATATTTTTGATGTTTTGTCTTAAAAGCCTTACCAATTTGTGGAATGTAAATCAGGCTATTCCGGCATATGTTGTTCCTAATCCTAGTTGAAATAGATACATAGTGGAATGTAAATAGGATTTTATTGATAAAGTCCTCTGTATCAACAGCAGTTGAAATAGATACATAGTGGAATGTAAATAAAAATATGGAGAAGAAAACGCGGACGAATATATTCGTTGAAATAGATACATAGTGGAATGTAAATATTTTTACCTTGGGTGCCGGTTTTGCCGTATTCAGCGTTGAAATAGATACATAGTGGAATGTAAATGCATATTAACAGAATGTAGATTGCGCGGTAGACAGTTGAAATAGATACATAGTGGAATGTAAATTAAGTTGGAAACATCTTAACATCTATGACATTATGGTTGAAATAGATACATAGTGGAATGTAAATGTTATCAGCAAACGGAACAATAGATACGTTCTACTCAGTTGAAATAGATACATAGTGGAATGTAAATATAGCCTTACACTTGTTATAATTAGATTCAAATTCGTTGAAATAGATACATAGTGGAATGTAAATACTTAACAAATGCAAGAAAAAACACAGATGATTCTGTTGAAATAGATACATAGTGGAATGTAAATGGTTATGGCTGTACTCTGATACTGATAGCTGCTAGTTGAAATAGATACATAGTGGAATGTAAATGATTAAGTACTACGGCGGAGGATGTGGACAGACAATGTTGAAATAGATACATAGTGGAATGTAAATTTGCACACCATCACCACATCCCCCGGACATTTTGGGCGTTGAAATAGATACATAGTGGAATGTAAATTGGTATACACGGATGACCAGATTAAGAAAGCGAAGGTTGAAATAGATACATAGTGGAATGTAAATATTTTCTCGCGTATGACGGTTCAAATACGATTCTGTTGAAATAGATACATAGTGGAATGTAAATCTAGAACTACCACCACCGCCTGAATGTCCACTATCTGTTGAAATAGATACATAGTGGAATGTAAATTTTTTTACCCAGTTGACAAAATCAGAAAGAGTCCAGTTGAAATAGATACATAGTGGAATGTAAATACGAGAAGAAGCGGAGTACCGACAACAGTCTGTCCAAGTTGAAATAGATACATAGTGGAATGTAAATAAACAGACAAAGGCTTGACAAGACGAATATCTGTAACGTTGAAATAGATACATAGTGGAATGTAAATGACTATATATGCGCTACTCTCGCGTATAGTTGTCCGTTGAAATAGATACATAGTGGAATGTAAATACTAAAGGTAATAAAAAGCAAGCAGAGGATTATAGTTGAAATAGATACATAGTGGAATGTAAATCCGTATCAATTCTACGCAAAAGCTGATACAACTTATGTTGAAATAGATACATAGTGGAATGTAAATAGAAATGCGTGGTTATTGCTCATATCGTCAAGTTTTGTTGAAATAGATACATAGTGGAATGTAAATCTAGAACTACCACCACCGCCTGAATGACCCGAATGTGTTGAAATAGATACATAGTGGAATGTAAATTAATCTTATATCTACGTTTAGTGCGGGTAAATCTTAGTTGAAATAGATACATAGTGGAATGTAAATTTTATTTTACTCAATAGCTTTCTTAACTCAACATAGTTGAAATAGATACATAGTGGAATGTAAATTAAGTTTCGGGATAAGAATAAACTGGTATACCCGAGGTTGAAATAGATACATAGTGGAATGTAAATTAAGAAAGAAGAACCTCACGCACAGACGGAGCAGTAGTTGAAATAGATACATAGTGGAATGTAAATTGAGGTCAGATATAACCTTACTAGGTACACCATTTTGTTGAAATAGATACATAGTGGAATGTAAATCATTACAGCGGATGAAGTACCACTCGCTGACAGTGGTTGAAATAGATACATAGTGGAATGTAAATATAGAAAAAGAGCCGCGGCAGAACTCACAATTGAAGTTGAAATAGATACATAGTGGAATGTAAATGTTGTATATCCGACTTTGTGTATCGGCTTTCATTAGTTGAAATAGATACATAGTGGAATGTAAATTTTACTGCATATGCTTTTCTGTCAATCGGTATTCGAGTTGAAATAGATACATAGTGGAATGTAAATGAACTTAATTATTTGGTGCTTGATATGGACGGTATTTGTTGAAATAGATACATAGTGGAATGTAAATTAAAGTTCTTATCTGCGGACAGCTGATAAGTATTAGTTGAAATAGATACATAGTGGAATGTAAATGCTTATCCTCCGGCTTATCACCCGGCTTATCCTCAGTTGAAATAGATACATAGTGGAATGTAAATTTTACATACAATTACACTAATCTGATAGTGGAGCTCGTTGAAATAGATACATAGTGGAATGTAAATAGTTTTCAAGGTTCTGAACCTTCTCTTCGAGGACCGGTTGAAATAGATACATAGTGGAATGTAAATTACTGTAGATAGATTTACAGATAAAGTAGGAAATATTGTTGAAATAGATACATAGTGGAATGTAAATGATTGCACAGCCGTGTACATTGTCAGGCATCGGCATGTTGAAATAGATACATAGTGGAATGTAAATAATGATAATCGGTGTCATTGATGATGCACTTGTAGTGTTGAAATAGATACATAGTGGAATGTAAATATATATTCCGGCTGGATGAAGTAAACGCCGGGGATAGTTGAAATAGATACATAGTGGAATGTAAATAGACATTCGGAATGAAATCACATTCAACATTTGCGTTGAAATAGATACATAGTGGAATGTAAATTTGTAGTGGAATGTAAATAAGCACTCGCCCACACTTCCGTGTACGTCTGACCTTGTTGAAATAGATACATAGTGGAATGTAAGTCCCACACACTCACTCTTGCGGTTGAGTCAACAATCGGTTGAAATAGATACATAGTGGAATGTAAATGTTAATAAAAAAACGGCTTGATTTTGAGAGGGCGCGTGGTTGAAATAGATACATGGTGGAATGTAAATACAAGTTACTTGTCCTGGAACATTAACTCTTTCAGGTTGAAATAGATACATAGTGGAATGTAAATTAATATTCAAGTATTCTGTAAAGCACACCGCACCGCTACAGCACCGACGAGACGGTTTGAGAACCTTGTAAGTAAATAAAGGTGCAAAGCTTACCTGATTACTTGATTATTTGAATTTTTGTTTGAGAGCCTTGTGAGTTGTAAATGTCAATATAAAAATGCTCAAAAAGTGGAAAATAAAAATGTACATTTTTCAGAGTGCTGTTGATATGTAATCACTTGATTTTAGAATTTGGAATAATTGAGTTGTTGTAAAACATAATGGTAAAGAAATCATCTGCATATCTCAACAGGAATTATAATTCGGTATGCACAAAAACGAATCTAAAAGGTGATTTCCATATCACCAGGCAGCTGATGTAAAATCGTCCGGAATATTCAACAAGACAGAATTTGAAAGTAAAAATTCTTATAAAAACTTGCATTTTTTCAATATTTGATGTATATTATAGATACTAATTGGGGTATGCATTTGCGGATGCATACTTGAGAGAGTCGGAGTAATCCGGCTCTCTTGTTTTATGTATCAGGTAAATAACTCGCTCTAGCATTTCCAGCCTTCCCCACTCCGAATCCTGTTTATTGGACACATCAATCAGTACAATGTGAATCAGTTAAGAGATTTTATCTCCTGGTTCTTATTTTTTTATTGGAAGGAAGAGGTACAAATGAATTTGGACACTCTGTATTATATCAGAGACTACAGCGGAAATTACTACAAGGTCGACAATAACGACCAGCTGGTGGTGACAGATAGCGAGAAAAATGCGATGATATTTACATATGCGCAGGCGAACAGAAGACTTTCGGCCGGAAAGAAAATGGCTTTTTATTACATGGAACAAATACAGGAGGGAGCGGTTGAAAGGGAAGCAGCCGATGAGGAAGAATGTGAATATACATCGACTGTTAAAGAACTGACCTATGATGAGGTGGCAGAGCAGGTGGATAAGAATGCGGCATCATATGATCTGTCAGAAATTGATTGGGAAGAATATCTGGAACATTTTGCATATGTGGCGGAGGGACTTAAGAATTACAGGGATGAGTTGTCGAAGAAACAGTCGGACATGGATCAGAAGATATGTGATATATTGCATTATATTGAACTCTGTGAGACTGATGACAGAGAGGCGATAGATTTGATTGAGCTGCTCAGGGTGTGTCGGGAGAATAGGCGGGATATTATGGATGAGTTGTCCAGAATAGAATATTTTCAGAGTAATCTGGGAACCAATGCCAATGTAGACAAAGCAAAGCAGGCTCTTAAAAGCATCAGGGGCTTGGAAACCAGGAAATATACACCACGTAAGTATGAGGAACTTTTTGAAAATTGCACATTCAGGTGCAGACATACACATGTGGAAGATCTGAAGCCGGTACGAACGAACGCGGATTATGACGGGACGCAGGTTGATAAAGAAAATACATATGAAAGTGAAGGCGGTGAATTTACGATGACGGATGATAAAAGATACACAATTTATGATGGAAAAGATAATGACTGGCTGGGGTTTGCAAGGCAGCAGGCTGATTTTTACAGGAATGCAGGACAGCATATGACAAATCTGAGGGTGGATATCGCTGAAATTGATGATGAGATTGAAAGCATTCTGATTGAAACGGAAGATGCGAATTGCAATGTGGCGCAAGGGTATAAGGTGTTTAAGAGACTTAAAGAACTCAGGCTCGAAAGAAAATCAAAAACGATTGAATTAAATTGCCTGTATGCATTGACGGATTATGTGGATTGCGATGCGCTTGCGGATACATTTGAAGCTAATCTTTCTGAGATTGAGGATATTATGGGCATTTCAAAGCCGAATGATGTGACTGAGATAAAGGCTGCGGCAGATAATTGCAATGAGGAGATACATATAGTTGAGCCTGTCAACGACCTGGTCGGATAAAATTCGGCTTTGAGAATATAGCAGGTTTAAAGTCTGCTGATTTCCACCCAGAAGCTTACCTGCCCCGGTTTGCCGACGCGGGAAATCAGATTGGTCATGCGGATGCGCCCGTTGGATACCGGCAGACTGTGAATGTAGTAAGTACCACTGCGGACGCCGATGGACGGACCGGTCTCAGCATTGTAAACCGGAACGGATGAGAGACGGAATGCGCTGCCGGGAGTATACGAGCGCGCGGAAACATTAATAGTGCCGGGTGCATCGGGTGAACTGTATCCAAGAACAGTTCCGTCTGGGGCGATTACATCGACCGTATAAGTTCCGGAAGGCAGGGTGGATGAATCTATGTGTATATCATATGCATGATACCCATTGCCCTTACCTGAGACCGCCAAATCGGGCCTGTAAGAGGATGCCTTGCCGGAAAAAGTTTTAACAACCGTACCGGAACGGAGAAGCCGGACGGTGGCATATTCTGCGGCATCATCGATGCCATTCCAGAGCCAGCCGCTTACGCCGGAGCCGGAAATATTGTCAATGAATCCGCTATATTTTTTCCGGATGGGCAGGGATGCATTGATATAACGTGTGGGGTCGAGCCAGGTAAAAAGACGTTCATCGTTCAGGGAAGAGGATGTCTTAATGGGGGATTTGTAATTGCGCAGTTCCCAATGAAGGTGGGCGCCGTGGCTGCTGCCTGTGTTGCCCATAAGACCGATACGGGTACCGGGCATCACAGTGTCACCTTCCCTGACATAGACTTTTTCAAGGTGGGCATAGACAGTACAGAGTGTGTCAGAGTGGCGGAGAATGATGTAATTTCCGTAACCCATGCCTTCACGGTCGGGTACACCGTTGGTGCCGGAGAGATAGTTTACACATTTTATTACGGTGCCGAGCGAATGGGCGGTTATATAATCAATCTGAGACTTGTATTTTACGATATCAATTCCGAGTGCCCAGCCGCGCCCGGTTTTTTTGTTTGATACATGAAGACGGTAAGGATATGAGACCTGATTATCGCCTGTTTCCAAAATACGGCTTTTAGTGTTCGTCATCGGAGTCCTCCTTTACTTCCGGAAGACCAACCAATGAAGTCAGAACGGACATTATTCCGGCAAGCAGTGATGTGGATGCGACCATTCTCCAATCTACATTCTGCAGGGCAAGTGATGTGCCGATGGCTGCGATGGCGGTTTGCGCGATTGACCGGACAGCACGGATGGCCGCGGCTTTGAACCAGAGTTTACGGTTGTACTTGAACATTTTTGAAAAATCCTTTCATGATGAATATGTATGGACTGAGCACTGCCATACAACAGCGCTCAGTAAATTTAATCGTCAAAGGCCGGATTAATCGCGTATATATTTTTGCAATCAAGTTTATCCTGAGTGATATTGAGTGCCTCGCCGAATCGCTGGAAGTGTACGATTTCACGTTCACGCAGGAAACGTAACGGAGCTACTATGTCGGGATCATCCAGAACACGAAGAAGGTTATCATATACGACTCTAGCCTTCTGCTCGGCGGCGAGATCCTCTGTGAGGTCGCAGATAGGATCGCCTTTTACCTGAAATTCGCATGCATTGAACGGGATGCCTCCGGCCGCCTGCGGCCATACACCGACAGTGTGATCGGTGTAATATGGGGCGAACCCGGAATTCATGATCTGTTCCGGAGTGAGATTTCTGGTAAGCTGGTGAACCATTGTGGCAACTATCTCAAGATGCGCCAGCTCTTCGGTGCCGATATCCGTAAGCAGTCCGGCAACTTTATTGTCAGGCATTGAATAGCGCTGTGAGAGGTAACGCATGCTGGCACCCATTTCACCGTCCGGTCCACCATACTGGCTGATGATTATCTGTGCCGCCTTCGGGTCGGGCCGCTTGATGTTTACCGGAAATTGAAGTCTTTTTTCATAAACCCACATTATTCCATTCCTCCTTCCCATGGCCAAGGCCCGTCAATCCAGTCAAAACGACTGTTACATGTTACGTGATATTTGTTGAGGGGACCGTACCATTCAGCATAATTCTGAACGGCGGTGTCATATTCATGGTGTATTTCATGATAACGCGCAAGAGAACGGCAGTCATCGGGATGCGTGTCAAGGTAAAGTCCGATATCATCGATGTAGAATCCCAGCTCCATTATTCTGCGCATGAGAGTGCACTTGGAAGGTCTGTTTGATGTGTTGGTGTTGTTCATCGTCTGCAGCCTCCTTTGCCTATAAATGGTTTATCAAGTTCTTTATAGATTGTTCCTTTAATGAGAGCGGTAGAAAGGTCATATTCGGGACTGTTGCTTTTCTGCCAGACAACCCCGGCCATTGCAAGAGGACCGCGTGCATTTACAAAAATATCCTGACACCATTCGCCGGACGCATCGGTCTGTAAGGGAACCGGGCATTGCATGCGTTCCGGAGTGGCACAGGAATTTTCATTACGAGGCTGTACCCTGTTGCATCCGGATGCAAACCTGTTATTGTAATAAGGCATAAATCAAACTCCTTTTGCATATATTGTTGTTTAGTTTAGAGTATGTGGAAAATAATATTCTGTGATAAAAAGAAACGGAGTGTTATTATAATAAATAACACTCCGTAATAATAGCGGTATAATCAGGTCTCCAGGTTCTGCTGCATTACATCTGATCCGATATTGGTGTCAAGTTCATCATTCATATCGGTTCTGAAAGGCGATGCGGCAAGGCCGTTAGCACCAAAAAGAGTCGGTGTGCAATAGTTGCTCCAGCAATATCTTGCGTAAACCGGTTCCTTTACATTCCCGGAAGAAAATTCAATCGAGGAGTCCTTAACTTTGATATCGGCCGGATGGAAAATTTTATCGGCACCGGCAATTTCGTAATATTCAGGCTCACCCTTTAACACAAGACCACCTTTGCAATGTTTAAAAAATGTCTCAATGACATTGCCGTGAATTTCCTTGTGGGTGTATACGGGACCGAAAGCATCCTCTTCATCAATAAGACCGTAAGGCTTGTACTCGGCCTGAAGAGCGAGGCGGTAACCGACAGGACCTTTATTGACCGGATGAATTTCATTGTACTGACCGCAGTCCGGTATTACGGCGATACCGGTATTTGCAACGGTGTCAAATACATGCATCTGTGCTTCGCGTAAGATAGGCCAGTTCTTGAAATCAGGGCTTCCGGAATATTTGTGCATAGGGAGCTGGGTTATGATGAAAGTAAGACTTTCGTCTTCCCAGTCTTTACGCCAGAGTCGGATAAGGTTAGTGAGAAGCCTGTCATACATTCTCGGACGCATGTCGTCGTTCTCGCCCTGATAATATATGAAACCTCTAAGCGTGTAAGGGCTGATTTTACGAATCATCTGCCAATACTGTCCTGTAGGACGGAACGGGTTATAATTATTGATAGGACCCGGCCATTTACATTCTCCGATTATTTTCTGGGCCTCAAACCAGTCAGTATCAGGGTGCTCTGAGAATAACTTCTGGGAACGCTCATTCCATGCAGTATCATACACGACATATTCATCATAATCCTTGCGCTGTACATCCAGAGGGATGTCCTTGTTGCGCTCATCAAACTCATCCATATATATACGGGTTTCGTCATCTGCCGTAATGGCTTCACGGCTCATCCAGCAGCTTGCGGAAGTGCCGCCCCAGTTGCATCCGATAATACCGATTGTAACGCCGAGATCTTTTGATAGTTTTTCCGCAAAGAGATAACCTATTGCCGACCAGTCCTTGAAACCTTCGTCATCAGCAAGCTGCCAGTGTGCATTGTCGAAAGCCTCATAATATTCGTCTGTCACATAAGCAAACTTCGGTGTATAGAAGAATCTCACGTTAAAATCACGGTCTTTGACATCCTTTACACGATCCCAGTCAGTGCAGGATGAAATCACAAATTCCATGTTGGACTGTCCGCCCGCGAGCCACACCTCTCCGATGGCAATGTTATTTAATATAACCTTGTCTTCACCGCATACGGCTGTGAGCGAGAGATTAGTGGCCGCACTCATAGGTGCCAGTTCGGTTTCCCAATAACCGTTGTCATCGGCGGTGGCCGACACGGTCCGACTGTTGAAATCAACTGTAACCTGTCTGCCGGCAGCTACATTACCGAACAGCTTAACGGCCTTGTCGCGCTGGAATACCATGTTGTCGGTAAAGACAGCGGCGAGTATTTTTTTCTTCATAATGACCTCCATATATAATTATTGTATGGGTTCGCCGTAAAGCAATCCCCTTGAGCCGGTGGCGATGTAAAACCGGCCGAAACTGCGGGCATCTCCGCAGATGCAGTCTATCTGGCCGAACATCTGGTTGTCGTTATTGATACGGAGCCATGATGCACCGTCGTCATCGGAACGGTAGAAACCGTACACACCGTCAATAATTGCGGCGGCGTAGATTGATTTCAGGCCACGGAGAAAATCTCCGTCAGGACCTATACCAAGACCGATGCGGTAGAATGTCTTGTTACCATCGGTAATTTTCTTAAAAGTAATTTTATTATTGGTAATATTATACTGCATCTTCCAGATGCCGTCTACCCCAAGCGCCATGTAGAATGTGCCTGTGCGGCCGCGTTCTATGCACAGGGAAGATTTGTCCATTGTGTCAATCAGGTTGAGAATACATTCCGGAACATCATCCGGAACCGGATATTGTACGAATGTATCTCCGGTATCATGACTGATATATATTTTGTGCGTTGTATCGAATGCATACACAATCTCCGGATTAACGCGGTCAGCATATACTTTGGCAAAACCATCCGTCAGGATATTGCCGTCTGCATCATAAAACACAGAATGGCGGAATGTGCGGCCGCAGTCGTGGCTTACAAGCACCGCCACAAGCGGCAGAAAAACTCTGTCGGCAGGTGTCCATATGATTGAATTGCCATCAGCGGTTATCGTAACCCATCCGGCATTCTGGTTTACCATTGAAATGCGGTGTAAAAGCGTGTCCGTATATTCATCAATGCCGAAAGGAAGATCAAGGTGTGTAAAAGTACGGCACTGGTCATTCGACAGAATAAGGCCACCCGTAGTCATGCCGGTCCAGTTGCCCCTTGCGGTAACGACAACGCGATTCGGATTATTGTCCGTGTAATCGGCATTAATACATGTTATATACCGGTTACCGTCTGCGTCGGCAAAAGAATTGGTGCAAGGAGTGTCTGTTTTGGTAAAAGCAAAACCGCCGAGGTCACCGACTGCGTCGATTGCAATCACATCACCGGCGTGCGGACTGTACACATTGATATGCACGGTTTCCTCTATTCCCGGGCAACGGTCGCACCATTTACAGTCGTCAGACGTGAAATTATATGTTCCGAATACACCTGTTCCTGTATTAAAAATAACATCATTATAATCAAACGGATTTATTTTGATATCGCTGAGCCAGTGAATAAGTGATGTGTTACCGTTAAATTCCGGCTTCATATATGATGTATTAAAATAAATTCTGTTATTATCAAGCTTATGGAGATTAACCTCCCATGTATCGCCGTAATCCCTGGATATGAATACAATATCACCACGTTTCTCGCTGAGGGTGGAAGCAGCTAACAGACCCGGAACCTGAGGTGATGAGCATATTCCGCCGAATCCGCACTCATTGGCTCTGTCACGGCTATAGGAATACGGACCGCCGCATGGTGTGATATCATCATATGAACCGAGATGTCCGGATTGATCAACCGGATAGCGGAGTATTTTACCGCCTGCGGCATCACCGGAATCACAGCTGTATCCCTCGTCATCAATCTGGCTTTTCGGACCGTTGCATGATAATGTGACATACAGGTAACGGCCATCGTAATCGTAACGTTCGGCAGTGTAACCCTTCATGCGTGTGCCGTCAGGGACAAGGCAGTCAGGCATCGGCAGTTCTTCCCAGGTGCCGCCGGTATCGTATGATACATATAAGCTATGGCCGCGTGTAAGTCCGTCAGAAGATTTATTGTTAATGCCGGCGGTTCCGAGAACCAGAGTCCCGGAATCCGGATGAACCCAGACAAAAGTACAGTTAAGCTCATTGGCTCTGCTGCCTGCGGCTATTGATATACTCTGCCAGGTCATGCCGCCGTCGGATGTGCGAAGCAGCCCACCACGCTGACTTGCAAAATAAAGTACGTCAGGATTATTGTAATCTACTACAAGACGCATGCCGCATCCGCGTCCCGGAAAATTTCCGTGAACAACACACGGAAGTTCACTGTAACGGAATGTTTTACCATAGTCATCCGATACGGCAAATATGCCGTTAACACCCGGTTTACGGCGCCAGTCACTAAGTCCGCATGCAATGTATAACATTGCGGGATTATGCGGGTCGAGTGCAATAGCGGACGGATAACATTCGGCCGGGTTAATATGTGTTACATGGTCCATAAGGCTTATCCATGTGTCATTATCATAGTCATAGCGGTATACGCCTCCGATATCCGTGCGGCAGTAAAGCAGGTTCTTACATGCGGGATGATAAGCAAAACCTGTTACATATCCGCCGCCAGGAATGGACATATGACCGTATTTGTATTGAATATTTTTCATAAGCAGAAAAATCTCCTAGTAAATCTTGTATTCTTTACCCTCTCTTACGAACACCGGAATAATATCAAGCGGAGCATCCACAATTACATTCTGGCCGCCGTCAAACATTTTGTCTGATGCGGCATCCTTCCAGCGCGTTCCCGCAGGAAGATATACGGAACGTGTGAATGTCTGTGCTTCCATAACTGGTGCAACAAGAATATCCGGTCCGAACATATACTCGTCCTCGTATCCCCAGCATGTCTTATCTTCCGGAAAATCATAGAAAAGCGGTCTCATAACCGGTGTTCCGTGAAGATGTGCTTCCATCATGCAGTTTCTCACATAATCTCTTAAATTCTCTCTTATGAAGAGGAATTTCTTCATAATCTCGTAATTCTCCTCGCCGAAACTCCAGACTTCATTGTCCTGTCCTGATGAGAATGTGCGGACACCGTCTATATATTCGACTTCACGCTCATAATAAGGAAGTCTTTCACCGTGAAGACGGAATACAGGACAGAATGCTCCCCACTCAAACCATCTTACAAGAAGCTCCCTGAAAGCAGGATCTTTGCCATCGCCGCCTACAAAACCTCCAATATCGCTTGTCCACCATGGGATACCGGCAAGACCCATTGAAAGACCTGCCTGAAGCTGCTCCCTGAAAGCGCGGAAAGTTGAACATATATCGCCTGACCATGTGAGAGTGCCATATTTCTGGCTGCCGGCCCAGGCGCATCTTACAAGGCTCATGATGTCTTTTTCACCGACGGATTTCAGACCGTCATAGAATCCTTTGGCATACATTACCGGATAAATGTTAGTGCACTGGAGCGCCGGGCCTTCATAGTATCTGAATACATCGAAATCATACGGACCGTATTCCGGTTCAGCTTCATCAAGCCAGAAACAGTGGATGCCCTTATCGTAATAATTCTCTTTGCAACGGTCCCAGACAAACTGTCTTGCTCCCGGATGTGTTGCATCGAAAAATGTGGTATCACCCATCCAGTTCATATGGAAACCTGAAGCACGGTCGGTCTTTACAAGGTAGCCGCGGTCGTTCATCTCGCCGTAATTGATGGATTTCTCATCAATGGTAGGCCATACGGAAACTGCAAGTTCCACTCCCAGTTCTTTGAGCTCACGGACCATTCCTTCAGGATCCGGCCAGTCACGCGGTTCAAATCTGAAATCACCCTGTCTTGTCCAATGGAAAAAATCAATTACAACAACATCCATAGGCAGGCCGCGTCTCTTGTGCTCACGGACAACTTTCATAAGCTCGTCCTGCGTTCTGTATCTTAATTTACACTGCCAGAAGCCGAGACCGTATTCAGGCATCATAGGGGAAAATCCTGTAGCACGGGCATAATTCTCCTCTATTGCCGCAGGAGTATCTCCTGCGGTTATGAAATAATCAAGTTTTTTGGTGCTCTGTGCAGTCCATTCGGTCTTGTTGTTTCCGAATACAACATTGCCGACAGCAGGATTGTTCCAGAGGAAACCGTATCCTCTGCTTGATATGTAAAAAGGAACACTGGCCTGACTGTTGCGGTGGCAGAGTTCAAGAACGGAACCCTTCTTATCGAGGCTCTTATCCTGATACTGGCCCATTCCGTAGATATGCTCGTCATCAAAAGCTTCAAATCTGGCTGCGAGAGAGTAGTCATTGGTTCCCGGAATCGGCTTAAGTTCACGGCCTTCAACTCTTATCGGGACACTGTAGCGGTCTATTCTGTTACGATTGCGCCAATATTCCTCAGTGAGGAGTTCACCCTTATCGTTATAGAAGGAAATCCAGCCTTCAAAAGAAACTTTGGCGGTAATCTTACCGTTGGTTATGGATGCTTCCATGGACGACTGCGAGTGTTTTTTAATTTCTTCTTCGCTGTGCCACCATGGCTCGGTTGTATCAATCTCATGGATATCTATATGACTGTCGGTGCAGGCAGGCTCCACTGTAAGAGCCCAGTTATGTTCATCCATCTTATTTTCCCTGGTCATGCGGACTCTGAGAGAATCCGCGCCCCATGGCGTGATCATTACAACTGCAGAACCGTATTCTATAAGCAGTGAGTTGTCTTTTTGTGAAAATCTCATAAAAACCTCCATTAAAAACATAATAAATATATGATTTCATTGTACAAAAGTGTCAATATGCTTTCAAGCAAAAAAATTTGATGTTTTTTACAGAAAACTATTGACATTCTGAAAAAGTGTGTTATAGTGTTTATAGAACAGATAAAACAGATAGGAGGGATTTTTATGAATATACAGAAATTTACACAGAAATCAGTGGAAGCACTGCAGGATTGTGAGAAGTTAGCATATGAATACGGTAATCAGGAAATAGATCAGGAACATCTCTTAAGATCACTTGTGGATCTTGATGACAGCCTGATTGCCAGTCTCCTTGAGAATATGGGCGTGGATCTTGCCGTATTCCGTTCGGAGGTAGATGCAGCACTTAATCGGAAGACCAAGGTGTCGGGTGATGTGGAACTCCATATCAGCCAGGCTCTTAATAAGGTATTGCTTTGTGCCGAGGATGAGGCTAAGAGCATGGGAGATCAGTATGTTTCTGTAGAACATATTTTTCTTACTCTTATCAAATATCCTAATAAAGAGACGGCACAGATATTCCGTACGTTCGGAATTAACAGGGATTCTTTCCTGAAGGCACTTATGGCAGTCAGAGGTACGAAGCAGGTTACCAGTGATAACCCTGAGGCTACATATGATACACTTAAGAAATACGGTGTGGATCTTGTGGAGCGTGCAAGGGAGCAGAAGCTCGACCCGGTAATCGGCAGGGACAGCGAGATACGTAATGTAATCCGTATCCTTTCAAGGAAGACCAAGAATAATCCGGTTCTTATCGGTGAACCTGGTGTAGGTAAGACCGCAGTTGCGGAAGGACTTGCACAGCGTATCGTTCACGGAGATGTTCCGGAAGGACTTAAGGATAAGACCATATTTTCACTTGATATGGGTGCAATGCTTGCCGGTGCGAAGTACCGTGGTGAGTTCGAGGAACGTCTTAAGGCAGTTCTCGACGAAGTACGCAAGAGCGAAGGTAAGATCATTCTTTTCATAGATGAGCTGCATACGATTGTAGGCGCAGGTAAGACTGACGGCTCAATGGATGCCGGCAATATGCTTAAGCCTATGCTTGCGAGAGGTGAGCTTCACTGCATCGGTGCCACGACACTTGATGAATACCGTAAATATATCGAGAAGGATGCAGCCCTTGAGAGACGTTTCCAGCCGGTAATGGTGGATGAGCCGTCGGTTGAGGATACCATTTCAATACTTCGTGGACTGAAAGAGAGATATGAGGTTTTCCACGGCGTCAAGATTGCGGATAACGCACTTGTAGCTGCAGCTGAACTTTCACACAGATATATTTCCGACAGATTCCTGCCGGACAAGGCCATTGACCTTGTGGATGAAGCCTGCGCGCTTATTAAGACGGAGCTTGATTCCATGCCTGCAGAACTTGATGAATTATCACGTAAGGTCATGCAGCTTGAAATAGAGGAAGCCGCTCTTAAGAAAGAGACCGATGAAGTCAGTAAGAAGCGTCTTGCCGAACTGCAGGAGGAGCTTGCAGGACTCAGGGATGAGTTTAACGCCGGTAAGGCCAGATGGGATAACGAGAAGGCTTCGGTTGACCGTTTAAGCCATCTTCGTGAGGAGATAGAAGATGTCAATAAGCAGATACAGTTAGCTAAGCGTGAATATAATCTTGAGAAAGCTGCAGAACTCCAGTACGGTAAGCTGCCGGCTCTTGAGAAGGAACTTGCTGAAGAAGAGAAGAAAGTTAATGAGAAAGACCTTTCGCTTGTGCATGAGTGTGTAACAGACGAAGAGATAGCTAAGATCGTATCCAGATGGACCGGTATTCCGGTTGCCAAGCTCAACGAAAGCGAGCGTAATAAGACTCTTAATCTTGCGGATGAGCTTCACCGTCGCGTTATCGGACAGGATGAAGGCGTTACGAAGGTAACGGAAGCCATCATGCGTTCGCGTGCAGGTATCAAGGATCCGAAGAGACCTATAGGTTCGTTCCTTTTCCTTGGTCCTACAGGTGTTGGTAAGACAGAACTTGCCAAGACACTTGCACAGAGTCTTTTTGATGACGAGAACAATATTGTCCGTATCGATATGAGTGAATATATGGAGAAATACTCCGTATCCAGACTTATAGGAGCGCCTCCTGGATATGTAGGATATGAAGAAGGCGGACAGCTTTCCGAAGCGGTAAGGCGTAAACCATATTCCGTAGTTCTTTTCGATGAAATCGAGAAGGCACATCCGGATGTGTTCAACGTACTTCTTCAGGTTCTTGATGATGGACGTATCACTGACTCACAGGGCAGGACGGTTGACTTCAAGAATACGATAATTATTCTTACATCCAACATCGGTTCGCAATATCTTCTTGACGGTATACAGCCTGACGGAAGCATCAGTCCTGAGGCGGAGGCATCTGTTATGAATGATCTCAGAAATCATTTCAGACCTGAATTTCTTAACAGGCTTGATGAGATTATCATGTTTAAGCCGCTGTCCAAGGATAATATCGGTGCAATCGTAGGACTTATGATTGACGAGCTCAATAAGAGACTTGAAGACCGTGAACTCAAGGTTGAACTTACCGATGCTGCAGTTGCCAATGTTTCTGAGAACGGTTATGATCCGGTATACGGTGCAAGACCGCTTAAGCGTTACCTCCAGAAGACTGTCGAGACACTCAGTGCCAAACTGATTCTCGAAGCTAAAGTAGGACCGGGAGATGTTATACTTATCGATGTTGACAGCGATGGCAGACTAATTGCCCGTAAGAAGTAAAATTTGCTTGATATTTATTTAAATAGATGTATAATTAGAAATTGTAATACAAGATGGGGTGCTTGCAGAAAGCGGGCTGAGATCAGACCCATAAGCTGATTTGGATAATGCCAACGTAGTGTGATTGTATACAATGACTATGTAATTTGTGTGCAGAGACTCAGTTGGGTCTCTGCATTTTTTGTGGAGATTTATTATGAACATCAGCAGAGAACAACTTATCTTATATGCAGTGACCGACAGGTCCTGGCTTAACGGCCGGACATTATACGAACAGGTGGAGGAAGCACTTGAGGGCGGAACCACACTTGTACAGCTTCGCGAGAAAAATATGCCTGATAAGGATTTTATAAATGAAGCGGTTCCGATAATGGAACTGTGTCACAGATATAATGTACCACTTATAATAAATGATAGGGTTAATGTCGCAGCCGAAATACATGCAGACGGAGTCCATATCGGTCAGTCCGATATGGATGCGGCAAAAGCAAGGAAAATTCTTGGACCGGACAGCATAATCGGCGTCACCGCAAAGACAGTGGAGCAGGCATTGAAAGCTCAGGCGGAGGGTGCGGATTACCTTGGCAGCGGAGCGGTATTCGGGACAACCACGAAATCAGACGCGAAGCCGATGGATATAGATACTTTGAATGCAATATGCGACAGTGTTGATATTCCGGTAGTTGCGATAGGAGGTATCAATAACGATAATGTTATGAAACTGTCCGGAAGCAGGATTGCGGGAATTGCCGTGGTAAGCGGTATTTTTGATAATGAAGATATTAAAGGCGCAGCCCAATCGTTAAGGGCCAAGGCTTTAAATATAATATCGGGCAGATAAGCCCATACACAGCGGCAGATTGGGGGCACCACCTTAGGTCGCTATACAAAATTAATGCACAAGGAGAAAGACTATGAGAACAGCATTAACAATCGCCGGAAGTGATTCCAGCGGAGGCGCCGGAATACAGGCAGATATTAAGACGATGACCGCGAACGGCGTTTATGCCATGAGCGCGGTTACGGCACTTACTGCCCAGAATACAACCGGCGTAACAGGAATAATGGAAGTAACCGAAGATTTTTTGGCAGAGCAGCTGGATTGTATTTTTACCGATATCTATCCGGATGCGGTAAAGACAGGAATGGTATCATCATCAGGCCTCATTAATGTCATATGTGACAAGCTGGTCGGATACGATGCGAAAAACATCGTGGTTGACCCTGTTATGGTGGCAACGAGTGGAGCCAAGCTTATCAATGACGATGCCATCAGTACATTGAAAAATAAATTACTGCCTCTCGCAACAGTGATAACTCCCAATATACCGGAAGCCAGAGAACTTTCGGGCATGGAAATCGCCTCGGAGGATGATATGGTAAAAGCTGCGGAAGCTATCTGTGACAGATACGGCTGCTCCGTTCTTCTAAAAGGAGGACACAGCCTCAATGACGCCAACGATCTTCTGTGGCAGAAGGGCATGGAGCCGGTATGGTTCTACGGAAAGAGAATTGACAATCCGAATACACACGGAACCGGATGCACTTTATCATCGGCGATAGCATCCAATCTTGCCAAGGGTTATGACCTTACGTCATCGGTGAGATATGCCAAGAATTATATTTCGGGCGCGCTTGCGGCGATGCTTGACCTCGGTAAGGGAAGCGGCCCTATGAATCATGCTTTTGCAATAGAAGGAGAATTTATCAATGAGTGAGAAAAAAACATCCGTTTTCAGTAATGGATTAATATGGTTTGGAGCAGGCGTATCGATAGCGGAGATTATTACGGGCACATATCTCGCACCGCTTGGTTTCACGAAAGCGATGCTTGCAATCGTTATAGGACATGTGATAGGCGCACTTATGATGTTTGCGGCCGGAATGATCGGAGCAAGAGAAGAAAAAAGTGCAATGGAAACCGTTAAGATGAGTTTCGGTAAGAAAGGCGGACTTCTTTTTGCTGTGCTTAATATATTACAGCTTGTCGGCTGGACGGCCATCATGATTTATGACGGCGCGGTTGCAGCTAACGGCATTCTCGGCACGGGAATCTGGGTATGGGCTGTTGTAATCGGAGTACTTATTCTTGTGTGGATACTTATCGGTCTTACCAATCTCGGTAAAGTCAATACAATCGCAATGGCGGCTTTGTTTGTTTTATCGATCATCCTTTTTAAAGTTGTATTTTTCGGCAAAGGTGTACGCATTACAGACATAGTAAGCAGCGAAGGACTTTCGTTCGGAGCAGCGGTTGAACTTGCGGTTGCAATGCCTCTTTCATGGCTTCCGCTTATAAGTGATTACACAAGAGAAGCTGCCAAGCCTGTCAGGGCAACAGCTGTAAGCGTTGTAACATATAGCATTGTAAGTATCTTTATGTACACAATCGGAATGGGAGCCGCTCTTTTTACGGGAGAAAGCGATATTGCCAGTATACTCGTTAAGGCAGGACTCGGAGTTGTCGGCCTTCTTATCGTTATTTTTTCAACGGTTACGACAACATTCCTTGATGCTTATTCAGCCGGTGTATCATGTGTGTCTATTACTTCCAAAATCAAGGAAAAATGGGCTGCCGTAGTCGTTACGGTAATCGGTACGATTGCTGCAATTGTATATCCTATGGACAACATTACTGATTTCCTCTACCTTATCGGTTCGGTATTTGCACCGATGATAGCGGTTCAGATAGCGGATTATTTCATATTAAGGAAGGCTGACTCGATAGACAAGGGCTTCAATTGGAGAAATCTTATCGTGTGGCTCGCAGGTTTCGCTGGATACCGCGCGCTTATGCATGTGGACACGCCTGTCGGCAACACGCTTCCTGATATGGTCATCACAATCGTTCTCTGCCTGATTGTGGAGAAAATTGCCAAGGCAATCTTAAAAAACAAATACTAAGACACTTTGTCCTCTTTCGGACAGGGTGCGGAAAAGAGGACAAAAATGAATTACAAATCAAACCTTAAAAAAATGACATTAACAGCTATTTTTGTGGCAATATCGGTTGTCGGAAGTATGTTTTCGTTCCCGGTATTCGGCTCAAAATGCGCTCCGGTACAGCATCTTGTAAACATATTATGTGCCGTTACCGTAGGACCGTGGTGGGGTCTTGCACAGGCTTTTGCTGCTTCGCTTATAAGAAATCTTACCGGCCTCGGAACATTGCTTGCCTTTCCGGGAAGCATATGCGGTGCTTTAATCGGAGGACTTTTATACAAGGCACTTAAGAAACTTCCGTTTGCATATATCGGTGAGGTTTTTGGAACGGGCGTGATCGGCGGCATGCTGGCGTTCCCTATAGCACGCCTTATCATGGGTAATACCTCGGCAGCGTTGTTCACATTCGTAATTCCTTTCCTTATAAGCACATGCGGCGGAACAATAATCGCGATAATCATTACAGTGCCGTTAAAACAGACCGGTGTTTTATCCAAAATCAGAGAAAATCTGGAGAACTGATAATATGAAAGTAACAGAAGAGTATGCAAAAAAATTATATCGGCAGATACGGTCAGCAAGACCGGTCATCCATTGCATTACCAACACTGTCACGGTCAATGACTGCGCCAATGTACTGCTTGCCTGCGGGGCTTCGCCCACAATGGCGCACCATCCGGCGGAAGTGGCGGAAATAACAAGCGCTGCCTCGGCTCTGGTATGTAATCTCGGCGCAACGGAGAATTACGATGCCATGGTAAATGCCTGCAAGGCAGCCGGTGAGGTTAAGCATCCGGTGGTTATCGATCCGGTAGGAATCTCAGGTTCAGCGTTCAGACGGAATTTTATCAATGAGCTTATAAAGATAAATACACCTGCATGTATACGCGGTAATTATTCGGAAATACGTGCCCTTATGGAAAACCGCAATACGATAACAGGCGTGGATGCAGCCGATAAGAAAATAGATATATCCGGCATGAAATCTTATGCGGCAGCGCACAATACAATCCTTATAGCATCGGGTGCGACGGATGTCATAACCGACGGAAAGGATGTAATTTATTGTAATAATGGCGATAGCATGATGGCCCGGATAACGGGAAGCGGCTGCATGCTTTCTGTGCTGATAGGAGCTTTCTTATCTGTTGACTCTTCTGTTTATTCGGCTGCAGCCTGCTGTTGTATGTACGGCGCGGCTGGAGAGATTGCCGCCGGCATGACCCGTGAAAGCGGCGGCGGAACAATGACTTTTCACGATAAATTCATCGATGTGATTTCATTGATTGAATCGCAGTCGTTGCTCTTTATACTTTAATTCTAAACATGTATATGTTACAATATTACCATTAATATTTCAGGATGGTTTTATTATGGAGAGAGAATCTTTTAAATCAAGGCTTGGCTTTATACTGGTCAGTGCCGGATGCGCAATCGGAATAGGCAATGTATGGCGTTTTCCGTATGTCGTCGGACAGAACGGCGGCGGAATATTTGTGATTTTGTATCTGGTATTCCTTATTATCATGGGACTCCCGGTTCTTACTATGGAACTTGCAGTCGGCAGGGCCAGCAGGAAAAGTGCAGTATTATCGTATAAAGCACTTGAAAAGCCTAAGGCAAAATGGCATATTCACGGCTGGTTTGCGATGCTTGGGTGCTATATACTTATGATGTATTACACTACAGTGTCAGGCTGGATGTCATCATATTTCTTTAAATTTGTAACTGGAGAATTTAAAAATGGAATGAATTCCGCGGCAACGGGCGCGGTATTTACCAATCTTCTGGACGACCCGGTGCAGATGTTGATCTGGATGGGACTTACGGTTGTTGTCGGATTTCTGGTATGCAGCCGCGGACTCCAGAACGGACTTGAGAAAATAAGCAAGATAATGATGGTGGCATTACTTGGACTTATTGTCGTGCTTGCAGTGCACAGCATTATGCTTCCGGGAGCATCCAAAGGAATAGAATTTTATCTTGTACCGAATATCGACCGCGTCAAAGAAGTCGGTGTCGGTAATGTGGTTTCCGCTGCGATGAATCAGGCTTTCTTTACGCTAAGTCTTGGCGTTGCTGCGATGGAAATTTTCGGAAGTTATATGAGTAAGGATAATACGCTCGCCGGAGAAGGAATAAAAATATGCGGACTTGATACGTTTGTAGCGATAATGGCGGGACTTATTATTTTTCCGGCATGCTTCAGCTACGGTGTTGATGTCAGTCAGGGACCGAGCCTTATATTTGTGACATTACCGAATGTGTTTGTAAATATGGAAGGCGGAAGAATCTGGGGTTCGCTGTTCTTCTTATTTATGACATTTGCGAGCTTTTCAACTATTATGGCGGTATTTGAAAATATTATGTCATTCTGCATTGATATGTTTGGATGGAGCCGTAACAAAGCTGCGATTATTAATTGTATTGTGATTCTTATTGCAAGCGTTCCGTGTGTGCTTGGGTATAATCTGTGGAGCGGACTCCATATTATCGGAGGACGGGATGTGCTTGACAGCGAGGATTTCATAGTAAGCAATCTGCTGCTGCCGATAGGTTCACTTGTGTATACGCTTTTCTGCGTGACCAGATGGGGCTGGGGCTTTGATAATTATATTGACGAGGCCAATACCGGAAAGGGTGTCCGCATTGCGCGCCGTCTGAAACCGTATTTTAAATTCGTATTGCCTGTGCTTATCGTAATCATAATTGTGCAGGGATTTATAAAGTAGAATCATGACAGAATTACAGAGAAAATTATTTGAATTACAGGACACGGAATACGGGGATTTTCACAGCAGACTTATGCCGACAATCGATAGGGAAAGAATTATCGGCATAAGGATGCCGGTGTTAAGAAAATTTGCCGCGGATTTTGCCCGGACTGATATGGCAGCGTCTTTTCTTGAAGAGCTGCCACATTATTATTATGAAGAAAATAACCTTCATATGATGATTTTATGCGGTATCAAAGACTATAATGAATGTTTTGCCGGGATACAGAAGTTTCTTCCGTACATTGATAACTGGGCGACCTGCGATCTGCAGGAGCCGAAATGTTTCAGAAAGCATAAAGAAGAACTTTTTCCGGTTATCAAAGAATGGATCGCGTCGGATAGGACATATACTGTAAGATACGGAATTGGCATGCTTATGCGGTTGTATCTTGATGATGGTTTTAAGGAAGAATATCTGGAATTGGCTGCAGGTGTGCGCTCCGAAGAATATTATGTCAATATGATGATAGCATGGTATATGGCAACAGCTCTTGCCAAACAATGGGACAGTACGATACCGTATATCACGGGCAGAAAGCTTGATGTGTGGGTACATAACAAGACGATACAAAAAGCCGTTGAAAGCTTCCGCATAAGCAATGAACAGAAAGAAATTCTTAAGTCATTAAGAATAAAAAGCAGGTGATGAAATGGATTGGGACAGCATAATTAATCTCAGACATGAATTGCATAAGATACCTGAGAAGTCATTTTGTGAAAAATTTACTTCAGACACTATCAAAAATTATATCAGAAAAAATACATCCTGGGAAATAGAAGAACTGGAGAATAATGCATTCATTGTGCATTGTAAGCCTGATAATGCTCCGGCGAATGATGCCATTGCATTCAGGGCGGACATGGATGCGGTATGTGCGGGCGGCCATAATGAACCCGGACATTACTGCGGTCATGACGGACATTCTTCCATTCTTGCCGGACTGGCAGTAAGTCTGTATGAAAACAGGAACAGGCTTGATGGGAATGTGTATCTTGTTTTTCAACCGGCGGAAGAGACAGGCAAGGGAGCATTGGTCTGCCGTGATATAATCAGAGATAAAAATATCAAAGAGATATACGGTTTACATAATATACCGGGATACCGGATGGGAGATGTCCTTATAAGAAAAGGCACATTTGCCTGCGCATCAACAGGAATATCCATAAAATTTACCGGAACGCCAAGCCACGCAGCGTACCCGGATGCGGGACTCAACCCATGTATCAGTCTTGCCGGACTGCTTATCGAATTGCAAAATCTTACTAAGGATATGCAAAGTGATGGCGGAATAGTCATGATGACGGTCATCGGAATCGAAGCCGGAAGTGACAATTACGGCGTGTCGGCATCGGAGGGAACATTAAGGCTTACGTTAAGAGCCGAGAGAGGTGTTGTATTTGATGAACTGGTGTCGCAGATAGAAAATAAAGCGCGCATCTATGCCGCAAATGGCGGATTTGATATTGAAATCGAACGCATTGAACCGTTTCCTGCTACCGAAAATAAAGATAAAGCCGTTGAAAAAGTAACAAAATGTGCCGAAAGACTGGGACTTAACGTGCAGGAACTTAAAGAACCTATGCGCTGGTCGGAGGATTTCGGATATTATCTTCAAGAGTGTGACGGAGCATTCTTTGGAATCGGGGACGGAGAAAATTATGCACAGCTTCATACGGTGCAATACGAATTTCCTGATGAAATAATTAAGAATGCCGTCGGACTTTTTACGGAACTCGCACTGGCGGCAGTGCCGCCTGCGGATATATCCGATATGTAAAATTCTTCTCTTGTAAGGAATGGATTTACGCTGGTTGAATGGGGCGGCGCGGTTATAGGCTGATATACAGATTAAGAACTCCGGTCATGTTATGTGGCCGGAGTTTTGCATACTTGCATATGTTTTATGATGTGATATAATCATAGAGAACTAAATTAGCATAAAGGTGATTAATAATGAATTTAAGTGAAGACTCTAAATTTACGGTCAGACCTCTGACAAAAGATGATGTAGAGCAATATAACGCATTGTTAAGGTATGCATTTCAGGTTACGGAACAGGATCTTGCCGAGACCGGATGGAAGGATGATGAAATCCAGCAGTCCAAGTTCCCGGTGCTTGAGAGAGCAGATGTACTCGGATGCTTTGATGATGATGAACTGGTATCACAGTTTGCGGTATATCCGCTTGATATGAATATATACGGACGCAAATACTCCGTGGGTTTTGTGACAAGTGTATGTACATATCCGGAGTATACGGGTCATGGAATCATGAAAAATCTCATGAGACGTGGTCTTACGCGCATGAAAGAAAACGGTAAGTCATTTGCACTTCTCTACCCATATTCCATACCGCTTTATCGTAATCTCGGATGGGAAATCATATCCAATAAGATGACATATATCGTTAAGGATACACAGATTCCGCGTAAGATAGAAGAACCGGGATATGTCAAACGTGTCGACTGGGATGATAACGAATTTGTGAATCTGCATACCAGGTTTGCCGAACAGACACACGGATGCCTGTACCGCAATAATCTTGCGTGGGAAGAATACTGGAGATGGGATGAGGATGATACATCAGTTGCTATATATTATTCTCATGACGGAACCCCGCAGGGATATATGGTATATATGATAAGTTCGGATATAATGCATATCAAGGAGATGATCTATCTTAACAGGGAGGCACAGCTCGGCCTCTGGGAATATGTATATGCACATGATTCCATGATAGATGAAGTTCACGGTAATAATTATTACAGTGAGCCGATTGCATTTGAACTGGATGACAGTGACATTAAGGAAACGATACGTCCGTATGCAATGGGAAGAATAATCGATTTCGGGCAGTTTATAAGCGATTATGCATGTAATCCGAAGGGAAAGAATGTTACTATCAGATTTGATATCGAAGATGACCTGCTTGAATGGAATAACAGTGAATATACCGTGCGTTTTAAGAAAGGCGCATGCAGTCTTACTGATGAAGAACCGGATTATGTTCTGCAGATGTCCATAGGAACGCTTACTACACTTTTTATGGGGTATAAGACTGCGGACAAATTATATAACATGAATAGAATTATCGGAGACATTAAGGCAGTTGAAGCACTTGATAATATTCTATATCATGAAATACCTTATGTATCAGATTATATTTAGAGGATAAAAATATGACTTTGAGAGATTTGAAAATCGGCGAAAGTGCGGTTATACGCACCGTCGGAGGCGAAGGCGCATTAAGACAGCACTTTCTTGATATGGGTGTAATTCCGGGAGCTGAAGTCACGGTCGTGAAGTTCGCACCGATGGGCGACCCGATGGAATTACAGATACACTGTTACGAATTGACGCTGCGACTTGCAGATGCCGAACAGATTGAAGTTGAGCCTATCGATAGCAGGTCCAGAAGACATGAGAGCGCAAAAGGCGTAAACAATACCGTCCATCCGGGACTTGGTGAGGATGGTAAATATCATGTCAAGGCGGATGAGAATCCATTGCCGGATTCCCAGATTCTTACATATGCTCTTGTCGGTAACCAGAACTGCGGCAAGACGACACTTTTTAACCAGCTTACCGGCTCCAACCAGCATGTCGGTAATTTCCCGGGAGTTACGGTTGACAGAAAGGACGGCCCTATAAAAGGATACAAAAACACGCTTGTAACGGACCTGCCCGGAATATATTCGATGTCCCCGTACAGTAATGAAGAGATAGTATCGCGTAATTTTGTACTTGATGATAAGCCTGAAGCGATAATAAACATAGTTGATGCAACCAATATCGAACGTAATCTGTATCTGACAATGCAGCTTCTTGAAATGAACATTCCGATGGTAGTTGCGCTTAATATGATGGATGAGGTTACCGGAAACGGCGGCACAATAGATGTCAACGGAATGGAGTCCATGTTAGGAGTGCCGGTTGTACCTATATCAGCGGCTAAGAATGAAGGTGTTGATGAACTTATAAAACATGCCATTCATATTGCCAAATATCAGGAACGTCCCGGCAGGCAGGATTTCTGTGATGAGAATGATTTTGGCGGGGCAGTGCACCGCTGCATTCATTCCATAGCGCATCTTATTGAAGATCACGCAGAAACAGCCGGAATACCTGTACGCTTTGCAGCATCAAAGCTTATAGAGGGTGACAGCCTTATTCTGGAGAAATTGAACCTTGATAAGAATGAGATTGAGACACTTGAGCATGTTGTCATCCAGATGGAGAAAGAACGCGGACTTGACAGAAGTGCAGCGATTGCTGATATGCGGTTCTCATTTATCGAGAAAGTGTGTGAGAAAACTGTTGTCAAACCCAAAGAAAGCAAAGAAAGACTGCGCAGTGAGAAAATAGACCGTATTCTGACCGGCAAGTACACAGCAATTCCATGTTTTATAGCGATAATGGCAGCCGTATTTATATTGACATTCAACGTAATAGGCGCGGGACTTCAGAAGCTTCTTGAGATGGGCATAGATGCCCTGACGGGGGCTGTTGACAAGGGATTGAGTGCGGCCGGTGTAAATTCGGCATTGCACAGTCTTGTTATAGATGGTATATTTGCGGGCGTCGGTTCGGTGCTGTCATTCCTTCCGATCATCGTAACATTGTTTTTCTTCCTGTCACTTATGGAAGACAGCGGATATATAGCGAGAGTTGCGTTCTTTATGGATAAACTGCTGCGTAAAATAGGACTTTCCGGCCGAAGCATCGTTCCGCTTTTGATCGGATTCGGATGTACGGTTCCCGCAGTAATGTCTACGAGGACACTTCCAAGCGAAAGAGACCGTAAGATGACGATTTTACTGACCCCGTTTATGAGCTGTACGGCGAAGCTTCCGATATATGCATTTTTTGTAAGCGCGTTTTTCCCTGGCAAGGGCGGAATAGTGATGACGGGATTATATTTTCTGGGAATTGCGGTAGGTATTCTTGTTGCATTTATTTTTAAAAAGACATTATTTAAAGGCGAGGCGGTTCCTTTTGTGATGGAGCTTCCTAATTACAGACTTCCGGGAATTAAGAATGTTGCGCAGTTGTTGTGGGAGAAAGCCAAAGATTTCCTGCAGCGTGCATTTACCATAATTTTGATTGCGACAATGGTAGTGTGGTTTTTACAGAGCTTCAACTGGCATTTCAATATGGTAAGCGATTCATCGGAGAGCATACTGGCTTCCGTAGCCGGATTTATTGCGCCGGTATTTGCACCGTTGGGACTCGGCGACTGGCGTGTGGTCACATCGCTTATAAGCGGATTTATGGCCAAGGAGAGTGTTGTGTCCACATTGGAAATTCTGTTTGGCAGCAGCGTGTCAACGGCATTTACCACACTTTCGGCAGTTTCATTGTTGGTATTCAGCCTCCTGTACACACCGTGTGTGGCAGCCATATCTTCAATAAGAAGAGAACTCGGGCATAAATGGGCAGTGCTTGTTGTGGTATGGCAGTGTGCTATAGCGTGGATTGCGGCATTTCTGGTAAGGATGATTGGGATGCTTATAGGATAAACAAAACAGCCATTCAGGAAAAATATAATTGAGGTGACCTCAAAAATATAATTCCCGAATGGCTGTATTTATGTTTATGGAAACTTTGCGGTTTAGAAGCTGTGGCCGCCGCCACTTCCTCCACCACCGCCGGATGAGCCGCCTCCACCTCCTCCGCCTGACGAACCGCCAGAACTTGATTCTCGTGGAGAATATGTTTTTGTCTGATGTGTAAATATAACATTACAATTATTAAATGCCCTGTACTCAAACAATCCATTCATAAGGCTCTTGGTTGATGCCTTCTTCTTTGAGGAATACACACGCACAATTATATAATTAATAACAACTGCAATAACAACCGCAAGCAATGCGTTACTTATATATTTCATTGGCTGTGCAATCTTTCTTCCCTGAAGCAGCGTATATTCCTGCTCATATACCTTCATCGCACATATATAATAGTCTGCATCAGATGCATAAGTATACACATTGTCGGTAATTGTCTCTGCATACGCCTTATTAATTGTCCTGTTAATAGCACCATTACTATGTATCCATATATTTCTGTTATCCATATCAATAACGAATATCGTTCCGCTCTCAGAGCCATATTTTTCTCTGTACAGAGACTTAATATAACTCTCTGTCGAAGTGCTGTTATAATATATAGAGTTAAACATAACATTACCATAAGTGGTAATTAATTTCATCTTATCCAGAAGCATGCTCTTCTCAGAAACTGATAAAAGTAATGCATCATCAACAATCACTGCTTCATAGCCTGTATCCTGATTAACATAACAGAAATCCTGATTAGTATAATCTTCAACCTCATAGCCTGTATCAGCGTATACTCTGCCTCCTGCCAATGCGATAATTAGAACTGCTACAAGAAAGGTCAGTAAAAATGTTATTTTTCTACGCATTATCATTACCTCCCTTGTAATTATCAAACTGTGGCAGTCTTCTTGTTGCAAGCACATTGTAATACTTAATAAGCTCAACAAGTGTAAACATCAGCGAAACAAGCACAAATATAACTGCACCATAATAAAAAAGGTCAGATACCGGATTAATAAGCAGAATCAGTGTTGAAACAGCCAATGCTACAAGTGCACCTACACTTCCCGGCACATTTTTTCCTCCTGATACTTCTTTATATGTCCTGCAATTACTAAGCGTAATAATAACGCCTATAGCAAAGCATGCCGCACTGACGAAAAAAGAGGAACCCACTGAAAATACTGCACTGAATAAAGAAAAAGCAAACATAAAATTAGGAATTCCAACCATGCATATTGCAAATATAACAACAACCTTCAACAATGGTGCCATTTTATTTTTTTCTTTCTTACTTACTCTGTTAATCCTTGCATTATTTCTGCCATCAGCCATCTGTTTTGCCAGATTATCATTATCTGTTCCGGCTTTATATCTGCGGCTGGAAAGCTTTGATTCTTCCCATGAGCCTCTGTCATCAAGCTTCTGGTCCCGTCTCTTAATTTTCCCCAGTTCAAACACATACAATATAATTGTAATCAGTGCTATTACAGCTGCAACATTAAGTGTCACCTTCGGTCTTAATGTGAAGAACATATTAAGTAATATGAATATCGGAACAGCAAGAAGTGCTGACCCTGCAAAATATCTGCCAACTGATACCGGCAAATCTGCCGATACTTTTCCAGTCTGGCCTTTGACCGTTGCATACGCAACCCTGTCCCTGTTCCTATACGACAGAAACCACACTGGATACAATGTCCTGTCAACAGACTCGATTACCGCATTACATTTTGATTTAATAGTACTTTCTGTTTCATGAAGTGATACCCCTCCGAGCGGGATATTATTGGATACATAATCATATGTCTCTTCACCAGCCATATCAATTGCATCATTCATATAAACATCACACCCTACATCTGCCGTATCAGCATAAAATCCGCTAAGAAATGCCGGCGTAAATCCCGCCATATTCTTAACATCATACGGTGCAATCGCCTCACTTATATTATCATCAAATGAAGATGACGCATCAAACGATATTCCCTTATACTGACAGTCCATATCACCGTTAATATTAAAGTGGTCCGTATAAATGTAATCTCCCCGTCTTTTGCTTTTCTCTCCTCTTAATACAACAGGACCTTTCTGTGATACATGATAAGCCCAGTATGGCATATAGATTCCCCTGAAACCATCAATATATTTTTCATCTTTTAATTCCTTAGGTGCAAACCATGCACGCTTCATCATCTTCTTATATTGATTCTTACAATCCTGCTTGGTTTTGCTGAACGGAATAATATATCCCGGACGAAGTTCTTTGGAAATTCTGCTTTCCAGAACTGTAGCTGCTCCACAGAAGCTGCAGAAATCAGCAATCGTATTATCTGTACTCATAATTTCACCGCCACACTGCGGACACTTGAATACTGTAACATCATACTCCTTACTTTCTTCAGCCGAATTTCCTTCTCCAAGCTTATATGGATTATAATGTGTATTACAATGCTCACATAACATCGACTGTGACGATATATCGAAAATTAACCGTCCGCCACAATTAGGACACTGATACATACATTCTCTCCCCTCATATGTAATAACTTAATTCAAAGTTATGCTAATTGTAGCACCCATTATTACTCTTTTCAAACCCACATTTAGTATGAAAACGCACAAAAAAAGCAGGTCATGCGACCTGCCTGTATACATTATATTTCATATTGCTCTTTCAAAACTGCACATTAAAATTCTTTCATCCGATTACTCTTAAGAATAACTCTCTTTGTTCTATCCAAACCGTCTTAACCTTTTCTCTTGGTTAAGCCCTCGACCTATTAGTACAGATCAGCTCCATATGTCACCACACTTCCACCTTCTGCCTATCTACCTCGTCGTCTTCAAGGGGTCTTACTAACTTACGTTATGGGATATCTCATCTTGAGGGGGGCTTCACGCTTAGATGCCTTCAGCGTTTATCCCTTCCAGACTTGGCTACTCTGCCATGCCGTTGGTCGACAACAGATACACCAGTGGTCCGTCCATCCCGGTCCTCTCGTACTAAGGACAGCTCCTCTCAAATATCCTCCGCCCGCGCCGGATAGGGACCGAACTGTCTCACGACGTTCTGAACCCAGCTCGCGTACCGC
>ENA-OZKV01000288-OZKV01000288.1-human-gut-metagenome-genome-assembly--contig:-NODE-288-length-36723-cov-9.658640_pt1 | contig 36723 bp, 33 predicted proteins | sample MGYA00244829_ERZ653770 | MGnify/ENA primary metagenome ERZ653770 (study PRJEB26926, sample SAMN06165244) | human gut metagenome | biome: ENVO:00009003; feature: ENVO:2100002; material: ENVO:00002003... | reverse complement strand
ATACCAAACACTTACTTTATTTATCCAAATTTTGCCGTTTTTTTGCGAGTTCTTTATATATTTGTGCAGTTATCGAAACGGAAATAACAATTTAATACATAATTATATCAACAAGATGAAAAGAACATTGTGTTTCATGGCACTGTTGGCCGGTGCCGTAATTTTCGCCTCGTGCAGCCGCAGCAACGGTTCGATCACGATGGGCAGCAAGTCGCAGTTCGACTCTTTGTCGTACGCTTTGGGTAATAACGTCGGAGCGGGACTCAACCGGATGATGTCGGATATTCCCTTCGATTTCGACGCGATGACCGAAGGTGTGACCGAAGGTGCCCTCGGAACGGCAAAAATGACGCATCCAGAGGCACTCGATACATTGCGCACGTTCTTTATGGTTACGCGTCCGGAACGCGCTCAGGCTATTGCCAAGAAGAACGCGATGACTCCCGATTCGCTGAAGACACCCGAAGAGTCGTTGGCCGATCCCGCGATGTTCGAGAGCGAGGAGGAGCGTCGGTTCATTTCGTATGCTTTCGGTATCGATCTGGGTAACAATATGCTGGGAGAAGACCTTCCGATTCAGTTGGTTTGGTTTGGTCAGGGCTTGAAAGACATTACCGGCAACCGTGAAGAAGCCCGTATGACCGAGCAGGAAGCTGTCAAATTCTTGCAAAATTGGTTTATGGTAGTTCGTCCGGCCGAAAATAAGAAAGCCAATGAAGAGTGGATCGCTTCGATCGAGAAGAAATCCGGCGTTCAGAAAACCGAATCGGGATTGCTTTACAAGATCGAAAAGAAGGGCGATGAAACCCTGATGCCGACGGACTCCCGCGACCGGGTGAAAGTTCATTACACGGGAACCAATTATAAGGGACAGGTTTTCGACAGCTCCTATTTCGAGAACAAGCCCGAAGAGATGAAGGAGTACCTCAAGCAGATAGATCCGGAAGGTTATGACAAGGACGAAGCTGTCGAGTTCGAATTGGGACAGGTGATTCCCGGCTGGACCGAAGGTTTGAAGCTGATCGGCAAAGGCGGCAAGATAACGCTTTGGATTCCTGCGGAACTGGCTTATGGTCGGCAGGCGCGCGGTAAGTATATCTTGCCTAATTCGGCTCTTAAATTCGAGGTAGAGTTGGAGGATGTGATTCCTTTCGTCGAGGAAACGACCCCGGCAACAACGGATGAAGCTGCGGCTGCGACGACTCAGGCAGCGAACTCTGCTCTTCCGGTGAAGAAGTAGTCGCCTCCCGGGGACCGAAAAATAGCCGACCTTTGTAGGGTCGGCTATTTTGTTGTTTTAGAGAGCGGATGGCTTCTGCCTTCGTGCGTGAAAAATTAAAAGGGCAGGTCGTCTACTTCTGCTGCGGGAGTACTGTACGATGGCTCTTCGAGCGGGGCTGCGTCGGGCATCGGCGGGATCCCGGCGTTTTGAGCGGTTTCTTTGGGTTGCAGGCGCCATGCCCGCACATCGGTATACCAGCGGCCGTTATATTCGCGGGATTCGACGTTTACCGAAACCGTATAGGTAGCCCCTTCGCGGAGTTTGGCCACGTCGCTCGGCTTGTTGAAGAACGTGACGCAGATTTTGCGTGAAAATTCCGAGGGCAGCTCGAAAACCACGTCCTGACGCTGCCATTCTCCCCGGGCGGACGTACCTTGTGTCAGGGGCAGGATTTTATATACGACACCTTCGAATTCCATAAAAACAGTAATTTTAGTAGATTACAAAAGTAATGTTTGTGCCGCAAACCCCCAAATTTTTTCCGTAAAAGTTCTTTTGTCCTGTTTCGGGCCGGACCGGATGATTGGTCGTGTACCATCTTGCGTATGCTGCCGATTCCGGTCGGCAGCTTCGGGCCGGATAAAGCGGATGTCCCCTGCGCTTTTTGACGACGGTCGGAGTGTGCGGCATCCGGCGAATGCGGACCGGTGAGAATCGGGTGCCGAAGGAGAATAAAAAAGGATTCGCCCCAGGCGAATCCTTTTTTATTTTGAAGCGTCAAACGGTCCTTCGAACTATTTGGCGGCTTTCTTATCGTAGCGTTTTGCGTAACGGCTCATAAACTTATCGACGCGACCAGCGGTATCCACCAACTTCATCTTACCGGTGTAGAACGGGTGAGAGGTGTTGGAAATTTCCATCTTATACACGGGATAGGTTTCGCCGTTCACTTCGATGGTTTCTTTTGTCGAAACGGCGGACCTGCACAAAAACACGTGGTCATTCGACATGTCTTTGAATGCCACTAAACGATAATTTTCGGGATGAATACCTTTTTTCATTTCGTTTGTTTTGTTTGTAATTAGATGCTTAAGCGGAGCAAAGGTAGTAAATTTTTTCCAGTTAGCTAATTTTCCGAAGAAAAATCTTCCGTACAGAGGCGATTGCCAATGCCGAAAGTTCCGGGATGCCTTCTTATTTCTGTTGTACGGAAGGGGAAAGAGCCGGCAATCGCTTCGGTTGCAGGAGGGTATGCGGCGATGAAAAAATGGGCTTTTATTTTGTGAATCCGGTCGAAATGTCTATTTTTGTGTCCGTATTCGGATTTTCCCGAATGCAAAAGGACCCATAGCTCAGTCGGTTAGAGCAGCGGACTCATAATCCGAAGGTCGTGGGATCATGCCCCTCTGGGTCCACTTGAAAGTCAGGGAGTTGCACAGTGTGTGCGACTCCTTTTTGTTTTTTCATTGCGGTTTTATGCAAGTGTAGGCTGGCCGTGCGAGCCATGAGTGCAACAGTTGAAGTCGTTGTTTTACAGGCTTGAAGTATTCAAACGGTAAATTCGCATTGATGTTACGCGCTGCGTAGGGCGAAAAGCAGGTGTTCGAACGTTGGGATTCCGGGAAGCCCTGTCTGTTAGTATTTTGAGAAGAAACTACCGCCTGTATGGATTACCCCGATAGAGTCGCTATTTCAAATTGATTGGGTAACTTTTTGCACAAAATCATAATTTTACGTATTTTTCGAAAAATAAACCATAAAAATCCATAGAAACGATGCGAGCAAAATACCTGGGGCTGGATCTTCCGAGTCCGATCATTGTCAGCAGTTCTCCCTATACCTCTAATGTCAAGAGCGTCGAGCAGTGCGCTGCGAGCGGTGCCGGTGCCGTAGTGCTCAAATCCATATTCGAGGAGCAGATCCTGCATCATGCGGCGGCGCTGGACGCCGTATCCGATTCGGCTTACGGCGATGCGGAGGTTTATTTGCAGCGCTATCTGGGCGAGGATTACAAGGCCGGATTTCTCCGGTTGGTACAGGAGGCTCGGTCGAAGACGGATCTTCCGGTAATCGCCAGCATCAATTGCGTGGCCGATAAAGGCGATTGGATCGAATACGCTACAGCGATGGCCGATGCCGGAGCTTCCGCGCTGGAGCTTAATATTTTCATCCAACCTACGGACATTCACGCCCAGGCCCGCGAACTGGAGTTGAACTATGCGGAGATCGTCGGCCGGGTGGCCGGTGCGGTGAAGATTCCCGTTTCGGTGAAGCTGCCCATGCGCCTGACCAATGTCTTCGCCTTGTCGAGCGCTTTGCTCGGTTACGGGGCCCGGGGTGTGGTCTTCTTCAACCGCTTCTTCGAGCCGGACGTGGATGTCGAGCGGATGACTTTCGTGGAGAGTTCGCCTTACAGCGAGCCGACGGAATTGCGCAACGTCCTGCGTATGGTGGCGATCTGCTCGGCCGTGTTGCCGCAGTTGGACCTTTCTGTTTCGACGGGCGTGCACGATGGCGAGGCTGCGGTCAAAGCGCTTTTGTGCGGAGCCGAGGCAGTGCAGGTCTGCACGGCGATCCACCAGAAGGGATTCGAAGTCATTGCCGAAATGAACGAGTACATCGACCGTTGGGCCGAGCGGCAGGGTTTCGGTTCGCTCGATGAGTTCCGGGGGCGTCTGAATTTCAAGAACGACACTTCGGCCATGTTCCAGCGCGTACAGTATATGAAGTATTTCCCGTCGGAGGCGAAATAGTATTTGCCGAAGTAGTTTCGGTTTTCGATAACGAGCGAGCCGTACAGTTCACTGTACGGCTCGCTTTTGTATTGGTGTTTTCCGCTTAATATTCGATCTTGTCGAGAATCCCTTGCAGGTAAGCGATCGCCACGCCGTAGTTGGTCATCGGGACGCGCTGGGCGCGGGCTTGGGCGACGCGGCTCAATACGTGGCGCCGGTTGAACATACAGGCGCCGCAGTGGATCACCAGGTCGTAGGGCGTGAGGTCGGCGGGAAAGTCCGTGCCGGCAACCACATTGACCCGCAGTGCGGGTCCGATCCGTTTGCGGAGCATGGCCGGAATTTTGACCCGGCCGATGTCTTCGCCCACCGGAGCGTGCGTACAGGCTTCGGCGATCAGCACGCGGGAGTCTTCACGGAGCTGTCCGATGGCTGCCGCGCTCTCCACGAAGTAGTCGATGTCGCCCTTGTAACGGGCGAAGAGCACCGAGAACGAAGTCAGCAAGCTTGCGGCGGGCTTCTGCGCATAGACAGTCGAGAAAACCTGCGAGTCGGTGATAATCAGTTTCGGCGGTGCGGCCAGCGACGAGAGCGTGCCTTCGATCTGGTCGGTGGTACAGCAGACCACGCGGCACTTCTTATCGAGCAGCTCGCGGATCGTCTGGACTTGCGGGAGGATGAGGCGTCCCTTGGGGGCCTGGATGTCCTGCGGCATGACGAGCATCACCACGTCGCCTGCCGAGGCGAGGCTGCCCGTGATTTCGGGCTGGTTGTAGTCTTCGGGCAGGTTGCGGATCAGGGCTTCGCGCAGGGCGTCGAGTCCCGTGCTGTTCGAGGCGCTGACCCGGAGCGGCCGTTGCCCGAAGAGTGCTTCGGCCTCCGCATCGGGCATACCGGCAACCAAGTCGGCCTTGCTGCGTACCACTACCGTCGGAATATGCCTTTCTTCCAAGAGTCGGAACCATTCTATTTCGTCGTTCTGCGGCACGGCTTCGGAGAGGAGAAGGACGGCCAGGTCGGTCTTCTCCAGCATCTTGCGGCTTTGCTGCACACGCAGTATGCCGAGGTCGCCTTCATCGTCGAAACCCGGCGTGTCGATCAGTACGCAAGGTCCCAGCCCGTGTATCTCCATCGTCTTGAGTACGGGGTCGGTCGTCGTGCCCGGCGTCGCGGAAACGACAGCGCTCTGTTGGCCCGTGAGGGCGTTGATCAGCGACGACTTGCCGCTGTTGCACCGCCCGTAGAAAGCGATATGCAGCCGTTCGGCGCGGGGAGTCTGCTCGTTCATCGTGCGAAACTTTTAGAAGCGGAAATCCCGTTTACCTTCGGCGATCGCTGCGAGGTTCTTCTCTGTGATGCGGCGCACACGCTCGTTGAGGAGCATCGGAACCTCTTTCGCAATCATCTTTTCACCCAGGGTTCGGGTTTCGGGCGATGCGTAGTCTTCGAGATACTCCTTGAGGGTCATCAGGGCGTTGGGCGTACAGCAGTTGGCGATCTTTCCGGTCTTGGCCAGCGACATGAAGCGGTCGCCCGTGCGGCCTTCGCGGTAGCAGGCCGTGCAGAAGCTCGGCACGTAGCCCAGTTCCAGCAGCCAACGCACCACTTCGTCCAGCGTGCGGTGATCGCTCACGTCGAATTGTGCGGAATCCTGTTCGGCATGCGTCGTGCCGGCGTAACCGCCGACGCTGGTGCGCGAGCCGCCGCTGATCTGCGAAATGCCGATTTCCAACACCTGCTCGCGCGAGCGCTGCGATTCGCGGGTCGAGATAATCATGCCCGTATAAGGGACGGCGATGCGGATCACGGCGACGATCTTGCGGAATATTTCGTCCGAAATGGCATCCGGGAAGTCCTTGGTGTCGATGTCGTCGGCCGGGCAGATGCGGGGTACGCTGATGGTGTGGGGACCGACGCCGAAGCGGGCTTCGAGGTGCTCGGCGTGCATGAGCAGTCCCGTGAAGTCGTACCGGTAGGTATTCAGACCGAACAGTACGCCGATGCCCACGTCGTCGATACCACCTTCCATCGCGCGGTCCATCGCTTCGGTGTGGTAGGCGTAGTCGCTCTTCGGGCCGGTGGGGTGGAGTGCTTCGTAAGCGGTTTTGTTGTAGGTTTCCTGGAAGAGAATGTAGGTGCCGATGCCTGCATCGCGCAGTTTGCGGTAGTTCTCGACCGTCGTAGCCGCGATATTTACGTTCACGCGGCGGATCGCCCCGTTCTTGTGATGTACGGAGTAGATCGTCTTGATCGATTCGAGAATGTACTCGATCGGATTGTTGCGCGGGTCCTCTCCGGCTTCGAGTGCCAGACGCTTGTGACCCATATCCTGCAGGGCAATCACCTCGCGGCGGATTTCGTCCTGGGTGAGTTTGCGGCGCGGAATGGTTTTGTTTTTCTGGTGATACGGGCAATATACGCAGCCGTTGATGCAGTAGTTCGACAGATAGAGCGGCGCGAACATTACGATACGGTTGCCGTAGATTTTCTCCTTGATCTGTTTGGCCAGCGTGAACATGCGTTGGTTCAGGTCTTCGAGTTCGCACTCGAGCAGCACGGCCGCTTCGCGGTGCGTGACCCCTTTGCCTTCGGCCGCTTTTTGCAGGATCGCCTCGATCAGGGGGCGGTTCGCACGATTTTCGCGGGCGTAAGCCAGCGTTTCGACGATTTCTCCGTCATGGATGAACTCCTCCGCCTTGGAGGATGCGACTTGGTACATATCTTTGTGTTTTTATAAGCTATTCTTGATAATCTCCCCGGCTCCACGAGATGTGGCGGCCGATTTCGTTGAGCTCCCGTTCCAGAGCGGCCAATCCTTCGGCAGCTTCGGCACCGAAGGCGGCCTTGCCGTCGTAGAGGTTGTATTTCGACCGTTCGTCCGGCGGCGAAAGGTTGGGCATCACCACGTTGGCACCGGCCAAAATACCCCGCATCCGGCCGTTGCCCGAGAGGGTGGCGAGCGCGGTGGTCGAAGGAATCAGTGCTGCGGGACACATCAGCCGCAGAATCGACAGCAGGGTGAGCGTTCGTTCGACGCTTCCGGCCGGTTCGTGGCCGAAAGGGGTGTCGCGGTGCGGGATGAAAGGTCCGATACCGATCATCTGGGGTTCGAACTCCCGGATGAAAAGCAGATCCCGGACCAGGTCGTCAGTCGTTTGTCCCGGGCTGCCTACCATGATGCCCGTACCGGTCTGGTAGCCGATCTTTTTGAGGATGTGCAGGCATTCGATGCGGTGATCGAGGGACATCCGGGCGGGATGGAGCCGACGATAGTGATCGGGAGTGATCGTTTCATGCCGCAGCAGGTAACGGTTCGCGCCCGCTTCGAACAGCGCCCGGTAGGAGGTTTCCGTACGTTCCCCCAGCGAGAGGGTGATGGCGCAGTCGGGCCAGCGGCGACGCATTTCCCGGATCAATCCGGTCAGCAGTTCGTCGTTCAGAGCCGAGTCTTCTCCGCCCTGGAGTACGAATGTCCGGAACCCCAGCCGGTAGCCCTCTTCGCAGCAGGCCAGTACGGTTTCCGGGGTCAGACGGTAGCGTTCTGCCAGACGATTGCTGCGTCGAATGCCGCAGTAGCGGCAGTCGTTGCGGCAGTAATTGCTGATTTCGATCAGCCCCCGAACGAAAACTCCGTTTCCGAAATGCACACGGGCGACCTCGCGGGCCGCCCTGTGCAGGTATTCTCTCTCTTCGGGGGACGCATCGGTCAGCAGAAGGCGCAACTCTTCCGGGGAAAGGGTGCGGTTGCGTTTCAACTGATCGACGAGCTCTTTCATAGCCCCGTCGGATTTAGCGTTTAGCCAGCTCCTTCGCGAATTGCCGTTTACCGGCATCGTGCAGGTTGTGGGTGCTGGGACCCGTGATACATCCGCCTTCGCAGGCCATGACCTCGATGAACTTGGCCGGGGCTTTGCCCGATTTGGCATAGGCGCGGAGCAGGGATACGTTTTTCTTGTTCAGGTTGGAGACCTGGATGCCTTCGACCTGCGGCCGGTTGTTGTCCGCCAGGAAGAGCTGTACGGCGCCCATCACGCCTCCGGCCTGTGCGAAGCCGTGGGCGGCCCGGGTCGAAACGAACGGAATGGGGAACGGATCGGTGGTTGCGACTTCGATACCCAGGCCGTCGAAAATGGAGTTGATCTCCTCGAAGGTCATCACGAAATCGACGCATTCGTCGCGGCGTGCCTCCTTGCGTTTGGCTACGCACGGGCCGATGAAGACCACTTGCGCGTCGGGGTGTTTCTCCTTGGCGATCCGCGCGGCGTAATACATCGGCGATCCGGTGCTCGAAATGAAGGGCTTCATCTCGGGGATATGCTTGTTGGCCAGTTCGACCCACGAAGGACAGCAGGAGGTGGTCATGAACGCCTGTCCCTCCTCAATTTTCTCTTCGAGTTCCGCACCTTCATTGCGGATGGTTTCCATGGCGCCCTGCGCTACTTCGATCACGTCCTCGAAACCGATGGCCTTAATCGCGCCATATACTTTTTCCGTGGGGGCGTTGTATTGTCCGAGAATGGCCGGAGCGACGACGGCGACCATCTTTTCTCCTTCGCGCAGACGCTGCAGCACGTCGAACACCTGCGAAATTTCGAAGATCGCTCCGAACGGACAACTGTTGATGCACTTGCCGCAGTAGATGCATTTGCTCTCATCGATATGCTCCACGCCGCGTTCGTCCTTGGTAATCGCCTTTACGGGGCAGGCCTCTTCGCACGGTACGGGCATATAGACGATGGCATGGTAGGGGCAGTTGCTGTGGCAGATGCCGCAACTGATGCAGAGATCGTGGTTGATGACCGCTTTGCCGGCACGATTGAATTCGATGGCGTTTTTCGGGCAGTTGGTGGCACAGGCCCGGGCCACGCAACCTTTGCAGAGGTTGGTGATCTCGTAGTTGGTCTGCACGCACGACGAGCAGGCTTCGTCGATTACGCAGAGAATATTGTCTTTCTGCTGCTGCCCTTTGCGCTCCAGGGCTTTGCGGGCATATTCGGACAGCGGGGTGAGTTCGTCGGTTTCGTCGGACATGTCGAAACCCATCAGCGGGAAAGATTTGTATTTCCACACGGCGCGCTCCTTGTGTACGCAGCAGCGACCCAAAACCCGTGAGGTACGGGGACTCAATTCGATCGGCAAGCGGTCGATTCGCTCGACGAGCTGGTTGTCTTTCCACAATTTGATGAGATTGGTCAGCAACTTGTGTCTGACAATCATTACGTTATTGGTAAGAGGCATGTCGGAATAATAGAATGTTAAACGAAATTTCCGTCGCAAAGATAGGTTATTACCCGTATGTTCACAAACAAATAAGTATAAAAAAGAGAGTAAATATTATTTTCGGATAATTTTGATTTTCAAATTTTATATAATATATTGCAATACACATGAACGGCATTTATGTTTTGACCATCTAATCCTAAATATTATGCTTATGAAAAAATTATTACTATTTTTAATTGGTGGTATCTTGTTAATCGGCACTTATGGTTGTGCTAATTATGAAGAAGATTTGTTGGACGAAATTTCGCCGAAACAAATGTTAGCTACTGTTACGACCGAAATTGAGTTGGCGGATGCGGTGTATCATAGAGACACAGTCTTGGATCCGGCCGCAGAATGATCCGTACAGGCTTGAGAACTTTCAGCAGGCGTACGACAATATAGTATCGGGTGAATCGAAAATTGTCAGGGCATCTGATGAGTTTGCAGCAAGCGCGCGGAGTGTGCGAAAAGAATTCTCAGCAACTGCCAAAACGCAGTTGAAACTGAAAGCTACCCACTATGCCTTGAAAATTTTTCCAAAAACGGAAGAGGAACAACGAAGCCTTGAACTGGACGAGCAGATCAAGATCGCGTATACGCCTTTCAATTATACGTCATTACCTGATGAGGTGACCCAGAGTCTTGTGTTTTCGAAATCCCGGACACAGTTTTGCGAGGAAGATGAGGAGAGGCGTTATTCTGTGACTTACGAGGGCGGTATGATTAAGGATGGACCAGTGGAGCCTGTGACAATTATATTGCCTGTATTATATGCCGTTTGGCCTGTCGAAAAACCGTTCCCTGTTGAAATGGATTTTGAAATCCTTTATGAAGTTTTCCTCCCTAAATATATTACTCTTGGTGAGAATGGATTGAGTGCGGAGGCAATACAAATTTTGGAGCAAGAAGCCATTGCTTTGGCTTTAGATGAAGAGAGACATTTACCAGGTGGATTCCCGCGCGGAAAAGTACTATGTTACGATACTCATTTAAAGCGTTATGTACCGCTGGAGAATCTAAAAATCCGTTTTACGCTGGGTTCGAATATTGAGGAGGTTTATACAGACAAAACTGGATATTATGCTATCAACAATAAATTGATCGACAACCAGGCAACGGTAAGTTTTGTTTTTCAGCACGAAAAATGGACGATTGTCAAGGGTTCTGAGGAAGGAGGACGGATAGAGGAAATAAAGGGAATTTATGGAGAATTAAGAAGTGGTAAAGATTTGAACTTTAATATTAACTCTTCTTCGGCTCCGGATCCCCGCTACGAAATTCATCGTGCAGTCAATTTTTATCATTATGGCGAACACGATTTTATAATTTCTACTTTTGTTAATAACAGAATATCAATAGTTGCATTAGCCGTTGATCCTGGTGGGTGGCAAGGCCGATTTAATTATTGGCCGACTTCTGTGGGGAGAATGCCTTTTATACAAGTTGGCAATTGTAACAGGAATAATCATCCGAGACTAATAGGAACCACTTTGCATGAATTGGGACATTATTGTCAATTTCATTTGCGTGGCGGCACATTCAGTGCGTACGATGGTACTTGGAATATATTGCTCGAAAGTTATGCTTCTTATGCCGGATGGCATATGGGAGAAGCATATTATTTAAATCAGGGTTGGAAAAAAACATCTCTAAACTCGGATATAACAGGTCAAGCAAGGCAAGAATGGGATTATCAAAATACAACCAATAATTATTATACTCCTTTGTTTGTCGATTTGGTGGATGATTACAACCAGGGTGTTGGCTATCCTTCTCGCTGCTACGATCAAATTAAGATGCCTCAATTCGTGGTGAATTTGTTTGGAGCCTATAGAACCTGGAATGATTTTGAAAGTGCACTTCGTAAGTATACAGGGTCATATTTTACAGAAAATCAAATAAATGAATTTCTTTTTTACGAGCGTAGCTGGCTTCAACGTAACGGTTATATATAAAAATGGGTTTATGAGGAAATTCTTATTTTTTGCGTTGTCGGCGATATTTACCGCAGGGACTCCGGCAGGTTGCAATACCGATTACAATGCAATCAGTTATTTTGTGTGGGTCAACGACAGCGATCATAAGATCACTCTTTTCGTAGAATCCGATTTAGGGTGTGAGTTCAAAAATGAAGTGATACTGCCTGGAGAAAGTTTTACTGCGATGGATAATGGTATGGGTGTTTGCCCCGTTCCTTCAAGTTACATTTGGAAAATGACGATTATTTTCGACGATGGGAGGCTTGGATTCACTTATGGTGTCCGTTATTACCAGGACGACGGTCGGTCGTACCCTCCGAATTACGACGCACATTACGACCCTTCGATCGATGATAATTATGTATTCGAGGATTTGAGGGGTAACGGTCGTCAACCTAAAGAGCGTTGGACTTATGTCTTCACCAATGCCGATTACGATGCGGCGGAGGCGATGGTCCCGTTCGAGTAAATAGTTTGTGGCTCTGAAAAACGAACGCCTCCCGAATCTGAAATTCGGGAGGCGTTCGTTCGATGGCGGCCTGTCTTTTGGCTCTAACGATCCAGCTCTTGGAAGAAGCTCTGGAAATCGGCCATGAAAACGTCCTTGCCCCGCAGTACTTCCCGCTTGGCGAGCAGCTCCGAAAGGCGGATGTAGCCGATCACGTAATTGCCGTCCTCGCCCCGATATTGCTCGGTGATGCGGTCGAAGTGGAGGATTTTCAGTACGTCGGTTTCCGTGTATCGCACATAAACTTTCAGCTCCACGTCGGTCGTGTACTCCGGACGGTCGAGGTAGTGCTGTTTCTTGTATTCGTACCGGTAGTCGTGCTGACGGGCCATGATGTCGCTCAGGATCGACGAGGCGGTAGGCAGGCTGCCGGCGCCCTTGCCGAACATGAACTGGCGGTCGTAGCATTCGCCCCGGATCACCACGCCGTTGTATTCGTCATCGACGCTGTAGATGTATTTGCCGGGGGTGACGAATTCGGGCATGACGAACATCGTGAACTTCCGGTCGCTGACCTTGACCACTTGGGCGACCAGTTTGATCTTGACCCCTTTTTCGCGGGCGTACCGGATGTCCGAGTCGTGGATAGTCGAGATGCCGTAGGTGAAGATCCGGTCGGGATGGACATACACTCCGAGCGCGTGAACGGTAATGATGACTAATTTGAAGAGCGAGTCGTAGCCTTCGATGTCGAACGAAGGATCGCTCTCGGCGAATCCCAATGCCTGGGCCTGGGCCAGCGCCGCGTCGTAGGACTCCTGGTGGTCGAACACCCGCGAAAGGATGTAGTTGGACGAACCGTTCAGGATGCCTTTGACTTCGAGCAGCAGGTCGTTGTCGTAGTACTCCTCGAGGTTGCGGATCACGGGGATCGAGCCGCACGACGAGGCGTCGTACAGCAGTGCCACATTGTGTTTCTTTTGCAGGTCGATCAGCTCCGGCAGGTGGCGGGCGAGCATGGCCTTGTTGCCCGAAACGACGGGGATGCCTTTCTGGAGGGCCGCCTTGACGATTTTGTAGGAGGCCGCCGCATCGTCGATCACCTCCACGATCAGGTCGATCTCCGGATTGGAGAGGATCACTTCCGGATCGGTCGTGAAATAGGACGCGTCGATGCTGCGGGGTTTGTTCGACCGCACGCAGATCTTGACGATTTCCGCATGGGCGTTGCGGGATTTGCTGAGTACCTGGAAGATGCCTTGTCCGACTACGCCGAAGCCGAAAAGGCCGATTTTGATCTTATTCATGGGTTGGATGGATGAAAGGGTTGAGGATTCGGTTCAGTTGTTCGTGCTCGACCAGAAACCCGTCGTGTCCGAACGGGGAGTCGATCTGATGGTAGGTGCTGCGCGGCAGCATCCGGTGCAGCGCCTGCATTTCGGGCACGGTGAAGATGATATCGGTCGAAATGCCGACGACCAGACATTCGGCCGTGATTCGTTGCAGCGCCGCTGCCACGCCTCCGCGCTGGTAGCCGACGTCGTGCGTGTCGAAAGCGTTGAGGATCTTGTAATAGGAGTAGGCATTATAACGCCGGCAGAGCTTTTCTCCTTGGTACTGCTGGTAGGTGCAGGCCCGGCGAGAGGAGAAGTCGTCGTTCTCGTCCCGCTGCGAGAGGTCGTAGCCTTCGGGTCCCCGGTAGGTGAGCAGCCCGATAGCCCGGGCCGCTGCGAGTCCCTTCATGCCGGCAGTGGCGTAAGGTTCCCCGAAGGTCGAATCGGCTTCGATGGCCATGCGCTGCGTTTCGTCGATGGCGATGCTCCAGGGCGACGCTTTGGCGGCCGTGGCGATCAGGACCAGCTTGCCGATCCGCTCGGGTTCCTGGACGGCCCATTCGACCGCCTGAAAGCCGCCGACGGAGCTGCCGACCAAGGTGTGGATGCGGTGGATGCCCAGAATGTCGGCCAGCAGCCGGTGGGCCCGTACCATGTCGCGGATCGTCAGTTCGGGGAAATCCTTGTAATAGGGGCGTCCGGTCGCCGGATTGACGTGCAGCGGCCCGGTCGTGCCGTAGTGCGAGCCGAGGATGTTGGCGCAGATGATGAAATGCTCGGTGGGGTCGAGGAATTTGCCCGCCTCGACCGTGTGCGGCCACCACGAGGCCACGTCCGAATCGGCGGTCAGGGCGTGGCAGACCCAGATGACATTGTCGTGGGCCGCATTCAGTTTCCCGTAGGTGCTGAATGCGATCGTCAGTTCGGGCAGAATGCCTCCCCGCTCCAATTCGAAAGGTTGGTTATGACGGTATATATTCATTGTGTTTACAGTCGTTTTAATGCGTTGCCGATCTCTTCTTTCAGGTCGTCGATGTGTTCGATGCCCAGCGAGAAGCGCAGCATGTTGGGATAAACGCCCGAAGCGACCAGTTCGCGTTCGTTGAGCTGGGAGTGCGTCGTCGAAGCGGGGTGTACCAAGAGGCTCCGGGTGTCGCCCACGTTGGCCAGGTGGCTGATGATCTCCAGGTGGTTGAGCAGCGAGGAGGCTTGTTCGGCCGATCCTTTGACGCGGAAGGTCAGTACGCCGCCGAAACCGTTGGTCAGATACTTCTTGGCCAAATCGTGGAACGGGCTACTCTTCAAACCGGGGTAGTTTACGCTCTCGATCTTGGGGTGCTTCTCGAGCCACTGAGCCATTTCGAGTGCATTGTCCACCGATCGCTGTACGCGCAACGAGAGGGTTTCGAGTCCTTGCAGCAGCAGGAAGGAGTTGAACGGACTCTGGCAGGCACCCGTGTCGCGGAGCACTTCGCACCGTGCCCGTACGGCGAAAGCCTGGTCGCCGCAGTTTTCCCAGAAGTTGAATCCGTGATACCCTTCCGAGGGTTCGCTGATCAAGGGGTAGCGGCCGTTGCCCCAATCGAAGTTGCCGCCGTCGATAGCCACGCCACCCATGCTGTTGCCGTGACCTCCGATCCATTTGGTCGCTGCGTGCAGCACGACATTGGCGCCCCATTTGATCGGCTGGCAAAGGTAGCCGCCGGCTCCGAACGTATTGTCGGCGATTACCGCGATGCCGTGTTTGCGGCCGATTTCGGCGATCGCCTCGAAATCGGGGATATTGAAGGCCGGGTTGCCGATCGTTTCGATGTAGATGGCCCGCGTACGGTCGTCGATGAGTGCCGAGATGCTCTTTGGGTCGTCCCCTTGTGCGAAACGGACCTCGATGCCGAGTCGGCGGAGCGTGTATTTGAACTGGTTGGTCGTTCCGCCGTAGAGGTAGGAGGTGCTTACGATATTATCGCCTGCCTGGGCGATGTTCGTGATGGCGAGCATTTGGGCGGCCATGCCCGATGCCGTTGCAACGGCTCCGGTACCTCCTTCGAGGGCGGCGATGCGCTCTTCGAAAACGGCGGTCGTGGGGTTGTTCAGGCGGGTGTAGATGTACCCCGGTTCCGTGAGGGCGAAAACGGCGGCGCTCTTTTCCGCACTTTCGAAGGTGTAGGCCACCGTCTGGTGGATGGGGACGGCGCACGATCCGGTCGCTGGATCGGCCTGTTGGCCTGCATGTACTTGCAGGGTTTCGAAACGGAGATTCTGTTTTTTCATGGTTTTGAAAGTTGATTTATGTTTTCGGGATTGTTACAAACAAAAAAATCCGGCTGAACCAGCCGGATTTAAGAGATACACGTACGACGAATCTTACACCCGGCATTTACACCTGCGCATCGACATCATCATACCCATCATCGAAACCGAAAGTCCGACGATCAGCGAGTAAGAATTATTGGATGTAATGCCGTTTTTCATGCGGGTAAAATACGGGTTTGTTATCGTATTGATGTCGCAAATATAGTTATTTTTCGTGAAATGGTGCTGTCGAGAGAAAAATATTTTACAATGCCATTATTTCGATGCGAGCATATTTACATCACTGATTATCAGTGACTATTCATTTTAATAGGTACAACCTCTGTTTTTACAAGTACACAGAATGTAGGGACAAATGCAAATCGTTGTATTTCATTGTTTTGCATATACGTGTTGTACCGCCTTCTTTCAGCCATTTTGTGGAATGTCCGCTATCAGATACAACGTGTTGAACGATAGGATATTCCCATATGGATGTTACAGAACGCTTGTTGAATACAAAGGTAGTAATTCTCTTGGGATTTCTGTGGTTTGTGGTGGAATTTTTGCGTTCCGATTATTTAGGGTACTCGATTCGTTGGAAAAAGTGTAGCAAAACTGAATTATTCGCTTGAAAAAGTGTTTATATGCCATAAATGGTACACTTTTATTCGGAGGAAACCGTTATATCCTATCGGGTATAATTCTGCATCGAACATCAATATTATACCTGAAATGGTATAAATCAATAGACTTGGCTGAACTCCATAATGTCGAGCATCTGATATAATATTCCGTCAATAGCGGAATGCCAACTTTGGTGAAAATGACCATAACACCAATTGATTGTCAGTTTTGAGATGATGCAGGATCATATCCATTGTTTTTCTTTCAGATTGTACATCTTTAAGAAGTGATGAATCGTTCTTAGCCCATTGGTTAAGGTTGCTTTTTGAGAATAACTCACAATGTGATGGCGCAGTATGTGTGACAACTGTATCAATCAAGAAGTTTGTACAGATGGTATTCATCTTATCAGCGTCGTAAATAGGAGCTTCATTCTTCCAATATAAATTGCGGGAAATATCATTTTCTTGCAACTCATTGGAGTGAACTCGATATTTCCGTTTGTTCCATTCATTTATGCGATAATTTCGGTCAATAGAAATAGCTCCGCCTACACAAAGGATGGAATGATTACAGGCTTGAAGGATAGCATAATCAGGAACAGCAATGAAACGTTTGTAACTGAATGTTGTTCCTTCGAAATAAGCTGGATTATCATGATTGCCACGTACAAATACAATCCAATTGTTGGCTTGATTCATTCTCTTGGTATTTCGTCTAACCATTTGCTCATAGTATTCTTTCTTTTCAAAGCCAAAACCACAATCCCCAGCTACAATCAATAGAGTGTCCGTCAACTTGTATTGAATACAGAGTTTGAATACCAATTGATTAAAATCTCCATGAATATCACCGGAAACAATAATTGTCTTGGCTTCGGGAAAAGATAGTGAGAATGTGTTACTATGATTCATCTTATATTCCTAATAATAGTGCATGTAATTAATCTTATACTTGCAAGTTGTCAGAAATCATTTGGAGAATTTCTTCGTTTGTGGTAGTTGATTCTTGTTTGTTTTTTAATGCAAAAGATGCTGCATCTACTGCTTCTTTTGATGTTTGTGGAACAAGCCCCGAATAAACTATATTTTCTATATGTTCTAATTCTGTTCGCTTTTTAGAAATTTGTTCTTTTGTGTACAGCTCAGCCTTTATATCTGATAAGAATCCCGCATACTTATTGCGCAAATCGTGCATAACAGCAGCAAATCTTTCGCTGTCAGCTGCCTTCTTTTCTAGATTTTCAGCTTTGTATTTGGTGGTGAAATATGTTAATGTCAACGCTAAGAAAGCCATTAATGGGACAATGACAATTTCAGGTAGCCACTTGAATATATTGGTAATTGCAGAAGCTGATACCAAAACAGAAAATACTAAAAGAATCTGATTTTGTTTTTTCTTCTTTGATAGGTATATATTCGCTTGACATAAATGAATTTTGTGCGTCCAAATTATTTTGTTAAAACGCTCAAGAATCTCCCTGTAAAGAATTTTTATTTGTTCGTCCATATGATTTATTCTTCTGTCATGTATTTTAAAACTTTGATTAATACATCAATGTATTTATATGTATCTACTGGCATGTTGCTTCCTGGTGCTGTCAGATTAAAGCTCCAAACAGGGCATGAATCATAAAGCCTTTTTTCGTAAGTTCCTATTGGTTGATTAGAACTTTGTTCTCCTTCTCTTAGCCAGTGCCAATCAGCAATATTATGATAAACAAAACTATCAATCACGATTCCCGGAAGATGGTAACTCCTAAAATAGTTATCACGAATTTCACGCATGTGCTTACATGTGTCGAATAACAAACCATTGCTTGCAACATTTTTTTCCTTCATTGCCTGTTGCTCGCTTTTGGGATTAGTTGTCAACCAGTTGCCACCCATATTTGAATCTGGATAGTCGTATTTCCCATTCCAATTACCCCACCAATCTAATTGACGAAAAGCTGGTAGAACTTCAAATTTAATCCCATCGGAAAAGTTTATCACAACGACTTGCCCATCTCCATGAATATCACTGTTCGGATAGGTTTGTAAAATTGCATTCTTCAATGCTTGTAGTAATCTGGACTGACCATTTCCTCTTAGTGCGTCATATTTATTATATTCGTCTCGTGGCAATTCGACAAGTATATCAATGTCACTTGTATCAATAGCAGTACCTCTACCATAAGAGCCTACATATAAACTATGAGCAGTTTCGCTGGTGCTACCCCAAAATTCCGAATTAACCGCTCTTGTTATGCGTCTATATCTCTGAGATACTAACGAACGTTGTTCAATGCTAATTATTTCGCCTCTTTTTCTAACTGTATCCATATTAATTTTATTTCGTACACAAAAGTACAAAAATAATCCCAGTTTATCGAATATAATTCACTATATTTGCACTATAAAATCGTATCAAAGAATGAAACTAAATAGAATAAAGGCTGTATTATCTGAAAAAGGTATCTCTCAGACATGGTTGGCAAAGAAACTCGATAAGAGTTTCAGTATGGTAAATGCTTATGCCTGTAATAGGATTCAACCAAATTTAGAGACCTTGCAACAGATAGCAGAGATATTGCAGGTCGATTTGAAGGATTTGATAACCGACAAGAAGGATAGGTGATATGAAACAGTTTTCGGAGGCTACACGGGTGCAGATGCCTGCAATGGTTCACCTCACCCGAATAGGATATACTTACTTCGGCAAGTTGAGCGAAGATAAGAATGGCACGGTCTATGACGGTGACACGAATATTCTTTTGCAGGTATTTGAACGGCAGTTTAAGAATCTGAATCCCGGACATGAGGGAGAGTTTCTTCAAGTTTTGAAAGATATTCGTAAGGAGCTGAACGATGATGACCTCGGTCGAGGCTTTTACAACCGTCTCAAAGCTGTTTCGCCTGTAAAGCTGATAGACTTTGATAACATTGGGAATAATACGTTCCATTTCACAGCCGAATTTACCTGTAAGAACGGACAAGACGAATTTCGTCCTGACATTACTTTATTCGTAAACGGATTGCCACTTTGTTTTGTAGAAGTGAAGAAACCCAACAATCATGGTGGTATGTTGGCAGAGAGCGCACGAATGAATAAAGAACGCTTCCCGAATAAAAAGTTTCGCCGCTTCATCAACATTACGCAGTTGATGATATTCAGCAATAATATGGAATATGATGCGTTGGGCGGTATCGTACCAATACAAGGGGCTTTCTATTGTACTGGGGCACGTTCATACGCACCATTCAATTGCTTCCGTGAAGAAAATTTAAGTGGTCAGAAAATAGCACCGTTCCATCGTGCCTATCCGTATAAGGAGATTGACAAGACGGTGGAAAAACAGATATTGTCTGATTACAATTGCCAAGTCATTCATACAAGTCCTGAGTACCAGACAAATCTCGGTTTCAACACCCCTACAAACAGAATCCTAACATCCATGTGTTCACCTGAACGGTTGTTGTATATCATTAGATATGGTATTGCCTATGTCCGTATGGAGCGTGAGGTGGATGGAAAGATAGAATCTACCGACCAAAAGCATATCATGCGTTACCAACAATTGTTTGCATCGTTAGCTATTCGCCAAAAACTGGCAGAGGGGGTGAAATCTGGCGTAGTCTGGCATACACAAGGGAGTGGTAAAACCGCCTTGTCATACTATCTGACCTATATTCTCAACGATTTCTACTCCAAACAGAATAAGGTCGCCAAATTCTATTTCATTGTAGACCGCCTTGATCTTTTGGAACAAGCCACACAAGAGTTTGAAGCTCGTGGATTGGTTGTATCTACCGCCAATACAAGAGCCGAACTGATGGAGCAATTCCGCAGTAATCAGGCACAACAAGGTGTAAGCGGACAGGCAGAAATCACGGTTGTGAACATTCAACGCTTTGCCGAGGATAAAGAAAAAGTACGCATCAGTGATTATGCAACCAATCTTCAACGCATCTTCATTCTTGACGAGGCACACCGAGGATATAAACCCGGTGGCTGCTTTCTTGCCAATCTCTTTGATGCCGACACCGATGCGGTTAAAATCGCACTTACAGGTACCCCGTTGTTAAAAGAGGAACGTGCCAGTTGCAAGGTGTTCGGAAACTATTTGCATACCTATTATTACGATAAATCCATTGCGGATGGCTACACGCTGAAAATCATACGTGAAGATATAGAAACCTCCTATAAAGAGCGTTTGTCTGATGTGTACGATAAATTGGAAACCCTTGTGCAAAAGAAAGACATTCGTAAGTCGGAAATAATAGAGCATCCAAGTTATGTAAACGAGTTAGCCCGTTACATTATGACGGACTTAAAAGAGTTTCGCAAGATACAAGGAGATGATACTTTAGGCGGTATGATCATTTGTGAAACCAGCGAACAGGCAAGGCGGCTTTATGATGTATTTCAAGAAGAATGGCAGAAGTATCAGCCGAAGCCCATCAAGATAAAACTTTCCGATGGTTCGTATGTAGTGGGTGAACCGGAAGTGGATTACAAATCAAAATACAGACCGCTGAAAGCTGGAATCATTCTTCACGATACGGATGACAAGGAAACTCGCAAGCAGATAGTCAAAGACTTCAAGAAAAATATGACAGTGGATATTCTCATTGTCTTTAATATGCTTTTGACTGGTTTTGATGCGCCACGCTTGAAACGCCTGTATTTCGGGCGCAAACTGAAAGACCACAATCTGCTTCAAGCCATAACACGTGTAAACCGTCCTTATCCCGGTATGCGTTACGGTTTTGTCATTGACTTTGCCGACATCAAGCGCAACTTTAAGGAAACCAACGAAGCATATTTACAAGAATTAAACCGCTTTAATGACGTGGATGAGACTGGCGAATCCGCTGCCACCGATACCTTTACCCAAGTCATTGAGGACAAGGAAGAGATATTGAATCAGATGAAGAAAGTCCGGCAAACGCTTTTCAATTACACATACGATAATGCGGAAGAATTTTCTTCTGAAATCTCCACAGAAGAGGATAAAGCTGTATTGCTCGACCTCAAACAGGCATTGGAATCAGCCAAGAACATGGCGAACATCGTGCGTACATTCGGTGATGATGAAATGAAAGAGCAATTTGCCAAACTCGAAATCACCAAGTTGCCACAACTACTCTCTGAGGTGCAAAGACGGATAAGTATCATCAATCAGAAAGAGGCTTTCAATACAAATGAGGAAACGAAAACTCTAATCAATGAGGCAATGATGGATATAGAGTTCACTTTCTCCAAAATAGGACAAGAGGAAATGCGCCTTATATCCGGTGGTGTGGAATTGAAAGAGAAATGGCAACGTACCATTTCTTCATTTACCCAAAACTTCGACCAAGACGATCCGGAGTTTATCTCGTTGCGTGAAGCCTTTATGGAACGCTTCAAGGAACACGGTTTTGTGATTGACACGATAGCCAAGTTCAACGAAGAAACACAGGCTTTGGATGAAATCATCGGTCGTCTGCAAGACTTACAAAAACGCAATAATGTCTTGTTGAAAAAGTACAAGGGCGATGAAAAATTTGCTCGTGTACACAAGCGTATTCGTGAAGTGAATAAGCAAAGGGAAGATAAGGGACAGAAGCCTATGTTCTCTTTCCTTGACGAAGAGATTGCTGCCATTCTCAATATTATAAAAAAGGATGTGGATGCCAAAGTGTATGATCGTAACGACATTCTGAAAAAGGATGCTTATTTCGGACGCACGGTGATGGCTCTTATCAATGGATGTTTGTTCCATTTCCCACAAATAAAGCCCGAAATGGAGGATTACAAATTTATTCAGACACGCATTTCACAACAGTATATCAACCAATATAACGCCACTTACGGCATTGCATAAAGATTATGTCAGATATTAAAGAAAAAACATTAAGGCTCATCGACGGACTTAAAGCCACCTGCCAATCATACGGTATGGGAAACGATGGTAACGAATATAAGATTATCACTCAGGTATTTCTCTATAAGTTCCTGAATGACAAATTCGGTTATGAATTAAAAAATGCGAAAAGTGAGATTGCCAAGAAACTGACCGGGGATGTAAAATGGGAAACAGCATACGAGAATCTTTCTGATGATGAACGTATGCTTATTCAGAGTGCCATCTCTCCAGATGTTCCGATGCTTGAACCTTATCATCTGATAGCCAATCTTTGGAATCAACAGGGAAAAGGGGATTTTGATACTATCTTCGATTCCACTATGACAGATATAGCGGAACAAAATGCAGATATATTTTCCACGCAGACCACAGCCAACACGAAGATTCCATTGTTCGAGGCATTGACACCGTTTGTGACCGATTCGGCACAACGTGCGCCATTCGCCCGTGCTCTGGTGGATAAACTCGTGAATTTCTCCTTTGAAGAAGCGTTTGCACAGAATTACGATTTCTTCTCCAGCATCTTTGAGTATTTGATTAAGGATTATAATACCGCTGGAGGTGGAAAATATGCGGAGTATTATACGCCTCATGCCATAGCAACGATTATGGCTCGTCTGTTAGTGGGGGATAATGTTGATTTGCATAGCATGGAATGTTATGACCCCTCGGCAGGAACAGGTACGCTTCTGATGGCACTTAGTCATCAAATAGGAGAAGAACGCTGTACCATCTTTTCGCAAGATATTTCCCAGCGAAGCAACAAAATGTTGAAACTTAATCTGCTGCTTAACGGACTTGTGTCTTCGCTTGATAATGCTATTCAAGGTGACACGCTTGTAAGCCCTTATCATAAAAGTGATGACGGGCAGCAGTTGCGCCAGTTTGATTTCGTGGTGAGCAATCCTCCTTTCAAGATGGACTTCTCGGACACTCGCGAGAAAATAGCCGCCATGCCAGCCCGTTTTTGGGCTGGAGTCCCAAATGTACCCGCCAAAAAGAAAGAGTCAATGGCTATATATACCTGTTTCATTCAGCACGTTATCAATTCACTGAAAAAGACAGGCAAGGGTGCAATTGTCATTCCGACAGGTTTTATCACGGCCAAAAGTGGCATTGAGAACAAAATTCTTCATAAAATTGTAGATGACAAAGTGGTATTTGGCTGTGTTTCTATGCCAAGCAACGTGTTTGCCAATACAGGTACAAATGTCAGTGTGCTGTTCTTTGACAAGTCTGCAACTGCCGACAAAGTAATCTTGATTGATGCCAGCAAATTGGGCGAGGAATACAAAGATGCTAACGGATTGAAAAAGGTGCGTCTGAACGATGAAGAGATAGAAAAGATTGTCGGCACATTCCAGCGAAAGGAGGCAGTGGAAGATTTCTCTGTGGCTGTCTCTTACGATGAGATAAAGGAAAAGGGATATTCTCTTTCTGCTGGGCAATATTTCGACATCAAGATTGATTATGTAGATATAACGGAAGAAGAGTTTAATTTCCGAATGGCGGACTACAAGCAAATCCTTTCCGAGCAATTTGCAGAGAGCCATCGTTTGGAAGAGGAAATAATGAAACAGTTGGATGCTTTGCAGTTCAACGCAAATGTAGGCAACAATGAGTAACGAGATACAGTTTTTATTATACAGCCTGCCAGATGAACAAGGGAAGGTGCAAGTCGTTATCAAAGACGAAACCATTTGGTGTACGCAAAAGGCTATGGCAGAGCTTTTCGGTATTGATAAATCCGGTATTAGTCGCCACATATCCAATATTTTTAAGGAAGATGAACTTCAGCAAGACACGACAGTTGCAAAAATTGCAACCGTCGTAAATAGAGGTATCAGAGGGGAGGTTGAAGAACTGGTTGACTTCTATAATTTGGATATGATTATTGCAGTGGGTTATCGTGTTTCTTCGCCTAAAGCAACCAAGTTCCGCCAATGGGCAACCAAGATTCTCAATGAGTACATCAAGAAAGGATTTGTACTTGACGATGAGCGTTTGAAGCAAGGCACGGCTGTATTCGGGAAAGACTATTTCCGTGAATTACTGGAAAGAGTACGCTCTATCCGTGCCAGTGAACGCCGTATTTGGCAGCAAATTACTGATATATATGCAGAATGTAGTGTTGACTATGACAAGAACTCGCCCACAACACGTGATTTCTATGCTATGATACAGAACCGTTTTCATTATGCCATTACAGGACAGACAGCTGCCGAAATTATCTACACAAAGGCAGACCATCGCAAAGAACACATGGGTTTGACCACATGGAAGAATGCTCCCGATGGACGTATATTGAAGTCTGATGTATCAATAGCCAAGAACTATTTGCAGGAAAAGGAAATCCGCCAGTTGGAACGTGCTGTAACAGGTTTCTTTGATTATATAGAAGACCTTATCGAGCGTGAGAATACGTTCAATATGTCGCAGTTTTCGGGGAGTGTCAATGAGTTCCTTACATTTCGTCGCTATCAGATTTTGCCGGATAAAGGGCGTGTCTCCGCATCACAGGCTAAGGCAAAAGCGGAAAGCGAGTACGATATTTTTAATAAAACCCAACGGATAGACTCTGACTTCGATAAACAAGTTAGAGGAATGTTGAATGAGTAGTTATAGTATACGAATATAATATTTATTTGAATGATTGATTACGATAAAGTAAATGAATATATAACTACTATGCTCCTAAAATCAGGTAGTTGTGCGCAATTGACAAATATTGCTCTTGATGATTTATTTGGAGCAAAAAATCAGGTTATATCAGAAAAGGATTTGCATGATGGGATTGAATACATAATTGCTCTTCATAAAAAGGATGTAGAAGAAAACCGTTATGCCACTACGGAACAGAAAGAAATGGAAAAGAATAGACGAGAACTTATTTTGAAATCTCTTGAAGAACAAATCAAAGTGTATCTTAAAAGCCAAAATAGATTGCAATGAAATTGACAAGATATAAATTGGGAGAAATCCTCAATGTTACAAGAGGAGCAAGTCTCAGTGGCGAGTTTTACGCCACTGAGGGGGAGTATATTCGCCTGACTTGTGGTAACTTTGACTATCAAAATAACTGCTTTAAGGAGAATAAGTCCAAAGACAATCTTTATTATGTTGGTGACTTTAGATCTGAATTTCTAATGGAGGAGGGAGATATTATCACTCCTTTGACCGAACAAGCAATAGGATTGCTTGGTTCTACTGCCATTATTCCCGAAAGTGGTAAATATATCCAAAGTCAAGATGTGGCAAAGATTGTTTGCAAAGAGGACTTGTTAGACAAGAACTTTGCTTTTTATCTTATATCCTCTGCACTCGTAAAACAGCAATTAAGTGCCGCTGCCCAACAGACTAAAATTCGCCACACATCACCTGATAAAATCAAGGATTGCACAGTGTGGATTCCCGAATTATCAGAACAAAAACGCATCGGTAAGTTATTACGTTCTATTGACAGCAAAATAGAACTTAATCGTCAGATAAATCAGAATTTAGAGGCGATGGCAAAGCAGCTTTATGATTATTGGTTTGTACAATTTGATTTTCCGAATGAGGATGGCAAGCCGTATAAATCAAGTGGTGGTGCTATGGTATGGAATGAAGAGTTAAAACGAGAAATCCCACAAGGATGGAGTAACATGTCTATTGGAGATTATGCACCTTGTAAGAGTGGCTATGCGTTTAAGTCTAAAGATTTTGGAGGCAAAGGTCTACCTGTTATTAAAATTGGGAATATCCAAGAAAATTATACGCTTGATATGACTGATAGTCAATGTATAGACCTGTTTAACAAAACATTGTTCCTTGCTAAAAGATATGATTTAGTGATAGCAATGACAGGAGCTACTATTGGGAAATTTGCAATATCTCAAAGTAATTATTGGGTAAACCAACGTGTCGGTCGTTTTGATTTAGGAGATAGGCCTTTATCAAGACTAGGTTTTCTTTTTAATTCTTTAAAGCAAGAATACTTTAGAGAACAGGTTTTTCAAATAGCTTGTGGATGTGCTCAGCCTAATATAAGTGCTGAACAAATTGATTCAATTTCTATATTAAAGCCTAATGATGTTATTCTTAATCAATTTAATAAGCTATGTGAGCCATTATTGGAATTACAAAGTGAAAATTATCTTCAGATAGAAGAATTAACTAAGCAGCGTGACGAACTTCTCCCACTTCTGATGAACGGTCAAGTATCGGTAAATTCTGATTTATCTGCTCATCGAGTCTGATTTTTTGGTCAAGATTCAAGAAAAATGTGCCAATGCTTTCCTCCGAACAAGAAAGTGTTGGCATTTCGTATCTTAGAATTTGCTCTTTATCTCCACGAGGCATTTTACTTCCTTTGGCTCCTTGCATTACATAGTCAAAAAAAGAATTTTGAAGTAGTACGGCATAAAGAAAACTTGGTGAATGTCCCTCTTTTGCTCTAAAAACCAACACATCAGAAGAGGCTCCACCATCTATATCTGCAAACCAAACCTTTTTGAGATATGGTCTGATATTTGCTATTAATACATCGCCACGTTGATAGCGAGTGAGACAACAAGACTGTGGCGGAAGATTGGTTGCAATTTCCCGTCCTTTTTTGTTTTGTAATATGCAGTCTGTAGTAACATATTCGCGTAAGGCAATATCGTTACTACTGATTTTGTCGGTTACATAATCTGCGATTGATGATAACTTAGTCATATACATCCTGTTTTGGATGCAAAGTTACGCATTTTTGGGTAGAATCTTGCGCAATTACTTATCCCAAGTATTTCTTATGAGCCAATTTTACATTATTTTGGTTCACAATGGCATAATGCAGTGTAGTATCAATGCGTACATGACCAAGTAAACGTTGCACCTGTTCAATAGGCATACCTTTGTCGATAGCCATTGTCGCAAGGGTACGACGGAACTTGTGAGGATGAACTTTAGGTATAGAAAGTGCTTGTCCCAATTTCCGGATTTTTACTTCTACGCCACTGATAGTAAGGCGTGTGTGAGGAGAATGGAGTGAGACGAATAAAGCAGGATTGTCGTCAGTACGCCCATTGAGGTATTGTTGCAAATGCAGTTTGGTTCGGGCATTGAAGTAAACAACACGTTCCTTATTTCCCTTTCCGAATACCACACACTGTCGTTCGTGAAAGTCTATATCTTCACGGTTCAGTTTTACTAATTCACCTACACGAATGCCTGTAGATGAAAGAAAGTCTATAATAGTAAGGTCTCGTTTGTTAGTGCAACTATCTCGAAGTTGCTCCAATTGTTCATCAGAAAGTACCTCTTTTACAAGTGAATCAGTTTTAACCTTGTGGATACGTCTGACCGGACTTTTGGCGATGTAGTCTTCATCTTCTAACCATGCAAAGAAACTGGAAAAGATGCGTCGCATATTGTCAATGGTAACTTTACTGGATTGATGTTCTTCTTGATAATCGGATAGATAAGTACGAATGTCGGATGTAGTAATATGACAGATAGCCATTGAAAGTGTAACTAATAGCCGTTCAATGGTATTACGGTAGTACGCCAATGTCTTATCCGAACACCCCTCTATTTTCTTTGCTGATATAAAAGAGTTAAGAAACTGTTCGTTTTCTTGTGTTTGCTGGTACACACACTCCTCTTTTTCGATAATCTCAACGTTATGCAGTTCTGATGTAAGCACAGCTTTAAGCTGCGCCATTTGTCGGCAATCTAAGTCACGCTGCATCTTCGCAACTATCGCCTGAATGATGTTTTCTTTCATAATTCTGATATTTACGTCCTTATATATAATATAAGAGACTGCTAAATCAGAATTTAGAGGCGATGGCAAAGCAACTCTATGATTACTGGTTTGTGCAGTTTGATTTCCCGAATGAGGAGGGGAAACCGTATAAATCTAGTGGAGGTAAGATGGTTTGGAATGAGAAGTTGAAGCGAGAAATTCCCGAAGGATGGAATATATCTTTAATAAAAGATATTGCTACCACATATTCAGGAGGTACACCCAAATCAACAAATATAGAATACTACGATAACGGAGAAATAGCTTGGATAAACAGTGGGGAACTGAATAGTCCTATAATCACTAAGACTACCAATTATATTACAAAATGTGGATTAGAAAACTCAAGTGCAAAGTTATATCCAAGCAACAGTATATTGTCGCAATGTATGGCGCAACAGCAGGTAAAGTTAGCTTGCTTACATTCGAGGCTTGTTCTAATCAAGCCGTTTGTGGCGTTATCCCTACAATAGAAAATATGTTATACTATGTGTACTTCCATATATCATCATTGTATAGCCATTTCATTACACTCAGTACGGGTTCTGCAAGGGATAATATTTCTCAAGATACAATCAAGAATATCTTATTGCCCATACCAACAAGAAATATTCTGAAACTATTTGATGAAAAGATTGGAAGCATTTACCAAACGATTGTAAATAACTACCAACAAATAGATTCCTTGACTAAGCAGCGAGACGAACTTCTCCCACTTCTGATGAATGGTCAAGTGTCGGTAAATTCTGATTTATCGGTATATAAGAAAAGGAGAGGAAAAATCCCCTCTTTAACTCTAAACCATGTCTCAGACATTCAAATCCTTCAGTGCAAGTGCATAATTGGGATAAAAACCGTCCATTATACACTTTAAACCAAGTGTCTGATAATACTTGTAGTCATCATCTTCGGTGCAGAGGTATTTGTAACCGTAGCGTGGCATGTACTCCTTGAAGAACCGAGCCAAGTCTTTCAGGCTTTCTTCTTGGTTCTTTTTGAAATTACTGCGCACAATGATGATAGACCAGTCGGGAAAGTTGCCTCTTCCACAGCTATACTCCCAGAAGCGGATATAGCAGTCTAAATCACGTTCACGAATGTCCACACAAAAGCCGTTGGCATGGGACATCACGCTACAGCTTTCTCTGTAGCCAAATTTCTCACACAAGTAGAGATTGAAATCAAGAATTAAATCTTTTTGTACCATAAATAATTGGGTTTTAAAAATTAATAAATAGAGAATTATAAATGAAAGCCTCGCTTACGCTTAGCCTTTTTCTTTTTCATTAGGCGATTGAACTCTGCTTCTTCTGCGGCAGTGGCATCGTAGGATGAGCTACCGTTTAGCAAACCGAGACTGATGCCAAAGCTATCATCGGAATGGGAAACGCTTTGCTGTACCTCTTCTTTTTGTTGTTTGGATTCCTGTTTGGCAGACTCCAACAAAGATGCACAAGCATTCTCTTCCAGTCGGTTGTCGATATTCAAGTAGCTGAACTCTCGACCTACTTTTGAGCCGGAGAAAGAAAAGCCGTTATGTTCAAACTTGACACCTTGTATTTCCCGTGTAGTCCGGCTGACTTTGAATTTCATATCAATCTCCCGGTCGGCAAGCGCATCTTTCAAATCATCCCAACTATGAGCTGTGGGCAGTTCTTTTTTCAATGCCTTGTATATCTCGTACTTTGCCTTATCGTATGGGCGCAAGCGTTCCTCTTTGATATGGTCTTTACCATTGGCAAAGTGCAAGCGATATTTGGCGGTCAGCATTTTGCAGACTTTCTCATTCTTACGGAAGTCATTCTTGTCGCTAATTGTTTTACCGTCATTGTCCACCCGGTTGAATACGATATGGCAATGCGGATGCTCACGGTCGATATGTCGGGCAATGATGTATTGCGTATTTTCAATACCCATCAGCTTCATATAGTCGTGCGCTATGTTTAGCATCAGAACATCATCAGACTTTAGCCTTGCACTGTCTTCTGGTGAAAAGTTGAGCGAAGTGTGTCCGACAATATTCTTTACCTTGTCATTGAGTAATGCCTGTAACTCAAATTGCTCTGCTATTTGTTCGGGTGTACCTTCTACTCCGGCCGCTTCTAATAGCTTGGATTTTTCCTCTTTGAGGACATAGCGGACACAACCACCGAACGATGTTCCTTTAGTCTGTTTACCTATCATTTTTCAGTTGTTTTATAAGTTGATTAATATGCTGAGCCATTTCCTCGCATCTATCCGCAACGGCAAAGAAACCGTAGGTGTTCGCTTGTCTTGCCAACTGGTTAAGATTGGTACTTTCACCAATCAGTTGCCGGATGATGTGAATATGCTCTTGCGTGATTCTTTCACGTACCGAACCGTTCTCGATGAGCGAACGGATGACTTCACTTTGAGTCTGCTTGCTCCGTCTGCAAAGCGCACCAAGCCATGCGTGTTGCTGATATGACAGACGGATTGTTATTGTATATTTCTTTTCCATTTGAATTTGTTTTAGTGAATAATTTGTGACCATCGGGAGCTGCCTCCTCAGACTTTTTGAGGAGCAAGTGGTCGGGAAATGTAATACACCGACATTAACTTGCTACAGTAAAAAAGTCTCAATTTCTCTCTCTGAGTTCAAAGTCTGAATCCTCGTTTCTTAGGTGGTGAAACCTTCGGTTGTGGAGTGCCTTGTTGTATGCTAATGAGTTTCAAATCGAATGTTTTTATCAGTATTTTCAAGGCAGGATTCATCATTATCATCTGTTGGAGGATAGCTTCATCAGGCTTCACTTTGAGCAGATAATCGGCTATGTCGTACCCCTCTTTTCGCTCGTTTTCGGTGGCGTTGGCTTCCAGATAATCGAACATCTGCACCTTAATTCCGTAGCTTTTCATCAGACCGATTTTGCTCTGCCAATAGTCTGTCGCTCCTAAATCGGGAAATAATACAACGCTTCTTCCAGCCAGAACGGATAGGCTGTTGGCATTGAAGCAACCGTTCTTTCCACCGGATGCTATCCATAGGAATTGCGGTAGATAGTAGGAAGCAATGAGTGTCGTTTTCTCACTTTCGACCAGTGCAACAGGACGGCTTTTGTCTTCAGGAAGCAAATGCTCACCGAAGAAGCATTGCTTCAGATTATAATCGCCCTTGTGCAGTACGGAGTGTACCCATGTGACATGATTGTATGGCTCTTTTATCCGCTTGCCAGTTTCGGAATTGTAAAGCATTATCTTACCCGTGCGGACTTTATTTTGGTTATCCGTCTGCCAGAATACAGTTGCACCGTCCCAATACTTGGATGTACCAACCTTGTATCTCTTCATGAGCTTTAATGTTTCTGTTTCTCCGAACTGAGCCGATAGAAATTGAAACAACTTGTTTGCAGGATAGCCACGCAATGATTGATTGACTATATCCAAATCAATGTAGGAAGTGGCTATGGGTTTTGCTTCCTTAATAGGGGTATAGCTCCTGAAACTATTCTCTGCGAACTTTTCTTTCTCAGACGGGTTCTGCTCAAAGTAATCACGAGGCGTGAAGTGATAACCACATTTCTGCTCATGGTCACAACGCCCCACGTATTCTGGGAACTTGATTTGCTTCTCCGTATCGATGTACTTTGAAAAGCATCTTTGACGGTGGCAGTTCGGACAAGTATGCCGAGTGCTGACACCTTTGTAGGGTTCTAATATGAATCTATGTGTACTCATTGTATGTTTCTTTTTGGTGTGTCACTTTTGTCGTTATTGTCGTTTTCGTTTGGAAAGTGTCAAAACTGACAAAAATGTCACGGGTTAATCTTTGAATATTCTCCATGCTTCTCTTTGCGGAACAATGTTCCGATGTTATCATTGAGAAAGCGTTGAAATGTGCGTTCCTTCATTCCATTTTGCTCGGCTATCTGTATAGCTTGGGCAGTTGTAAAGGATGGAGGAAGTAGATTGACTATCGCCTGTTGTTGGCTGTTGAGCATGTTCTCATTGAGTATATTTTGAACGCTCAATGCGGATTCCTTGAAATACTCCGTCAGTTTAATGGCTCGTTCTACCGTCAACAGGTCGATATATGTTTTACCACACTCTCCGCAAGTCCATCGTGCTAATTGGATAATCAGGCAGAAACGGATGATGTATATCTCCAGCTTGCAATAGATACTCACAATGGTGTCATTTGTCTCTTGGTCGCACAATTCTGAGAAGTGGTGCTGCCATTCGTAAAGCCGTCTCTTGGCATCCTCCGTGAAAAGAAGAATCTGCGGTTCTATCTCTCCAAACTCATTGAGGGCATACTCTTGTTGTATCAGTTTGTCAATAATGGCATTCCATTCTTGTTCGATGTTCTCCGGTAGTTCCTTGTCATTCCAACGAGCCTTCTGTTGCAGATTGGGCATCACAAACAGAATGCGGTCGATGAATCCGTTACTGGAACGTTCACCTTTAGCCAACTCACTGAGAATCTTCTTTTGAATAGTACCAATAACTGAGATATACGGTCGCTTGATGAAGATGGAACTTTTGGCATTCTTGCGGTCGGATATAGTGGTCTTGGCACTGAACACCGACAGCCAGAACTGTTCTTCCGAACCGTTGTTATAACGGTTGAAGTTCTTGAACCAAGCGGATAACTCGTCAGCCCACAAGCATAAACCACGTTTGTTTTGCGCATGGATAAGGCTCAAACCTTCAGGCGTTACATCCGAAATTAAGAAGCGTTTACGAACTGGCTCCTGAGGAAATTGTTCTTCACCGCTTTCCGCTCGTTCTTTGCGGCTCATACTCATCAGCTCATCATACTTGGCAAGAGCCTTTTCAAAGACTTGATTCTGCTGGTAGTCATAATCAAGAAACGGTTTCATAGCAAAACTGAGCGGATGGCTTTTGTTTGCTCCCGGTCTTCCAATCAATGCCATATACAGAATAGGACTTTCTATCCAGCCTTGCTTGATTTGGGCAAGATGCGTGTTGCCGATGCCAACTGCAATCGCTGTAAGAATTGCAGAGGCAATGTAGTCAGTCGGGTAGTTATGGCATTCGTGAACCTCACTGATGATGCGTTGGATTTTTGTCGGGAATATGCTGACAGGAAAATCAGTGCCAGCCAATCGCATACTTAAATCAACCGCTTCGTCAATGATGGATGCCGGATTAATAGAGGATGTATCCATAGTTCTACTCATTAAAACTTCATGGATGATTTGGACTTATGACGGACACCGCCTTGCATATTTGCCAGCATCTCCTCGTAAGTCTGTTCTGCACTCTTTCTACGCCCGTTCTCAATCCAAGAAAGAAGTTCGTCTTCATAGAAATAGAGTTTCTTACCTTTCTTATAGGCAGGAAGTAGTCCCTTGCGTACCAATGTATATATGGTAGGCTTGGCTTTTCGGATGATACGGCAAGCATCTTCAATTTCTACCAATACATGTTTGTCAGATGGCTGTGGCTGGAGTTCCGCTACCAGCTTTTTCAACTCGATGACCTGTTCGGTCAGATAACCTACCGCTTCGGGCAGCTTATCAAATGTTACTGTTTCTTTTTGCATACGCCTATCGTTTTTAATTGTTCGACGGCAAAGGAAACAGGTGTTTCAATGGTGGAATCATTCACCAAAATATAACTGATGAATAACTTTTTGATGGTGGTTGACAGTGATATGTGATGAAGTAAACGATAATGGTGTTGTGCGATGCTGTCAAATTGACATTATACTTGCCGTATATCTGTCAATTTTGACATGTTATATCTTATTATTGTAAATGGCACGTAATGTGCTATAATATATAAATACAGAATGATTAAAGTTGGGACAAGACCGATGGGTACGTTTTATGTAAAGTACACATACGTGTTCCACACGCAGGGTTTGGCTGACGTGTGAAGAGTGATTCCAATTCTCCAAACATCGGATAATAATTTAACAAGCTTTATTGTCCAGAGTGTAACGAGAAGAAGAGCAATCTTAGGTTCTAATAATGTGCAATCTGTCATACTTGATAGTCTGTGCAAAGTTACGAATTTCATTCTATCAAAGAGTAGCGTTGTCTATTACGTAAGTAAGAAGCAACATCAGGCATGTATCCATCAATAGGTATGCTACGACCAACTTTAATCTTTCTTTAATATGAAAACTATGCAGATAGAGTGGCTTAAGTTTAAAAAATATCCCCATATAGGTAAACCGCTAGTTAGTTCAAAAGATAGGGTTTGGGTGGAAAATTATGTTATAGATTCTCAAAATATAGTTCGACATAAGTTTGTTCCATTATTACATAGAGTGCTGACTCAGAGAAAATTCAGACCAGATGAATCTGCTCTCAAAAATTCAAGTGGAAAACGAATACGAACAAATAAAGGTAAAAAAGAGCGTCATATATATTATCCTTCACATCTTGATTCAATTATATATAGCTACTATAATGATATTTTGACGCAAGCATATGAAAAATATTTATCTGACAAAGATTATGCTTCTGTTGCGGTAGCGTATCGTAAGATTCCTAAAAACGATTTGTTGGAGGGTAACAAATGTAATATTGAGTTTGCTGCTGATGCGTTTCAATTTATTAGAAATAATAGGCATCGCAGGTTATCAGTAATTGTTGCTGATGTTACATCTTTCTTTGATAATCTTGACCACAGATTATTGCACAAGCAATGGAAAAAGGTTTTGAATGTTGAAGATTTACCAGTAGATCATTATAAAATTTACAAAAATCTTGTTGATTATAGATATGTTAATGAAAATGAGTTGTTTAAGAGGTTTCAGCATAAATTGATAGTTGAACGCCATAAACCCAATGATGCAAGTAGTATAGAGCTAAAACGTAAATACGTTAGTAAGATATATCATTTGCGGCATGAGAATGTTGTCGCATATTGTTATGCTGATGAATTTTTCAGAGAGGCTACTGATCTAATCAGAGTAGATAAACCATTTAACAAACAAATTAGAGAGAAACAAGGTAAACAAAATAAAAGAGGAATACCACAAGGGACACCACTTAGTGCAACACTAGCTAATATTTATATGCTTGATTTTGATGCAAAGATTTATGAAGAAGCATCAAAACCGTATAAGAATGTGTATTATCAAAGATATAGTGATGATTTAATTCTTATTTGTAATCAGGAAGATGAAAAATATTTCTACGACCTAATACGTGAAGAGGTCGAATATAAAGCGCATTTGGAAATTCAGGAATCAAAGACTCATGTTTATCGTTATGAGTTAGACCATAACAATGCTTTGGTAGGGGGGATTTTTAAAGATGGAGTTGTACATACCAATAAGCAGTTAGAGTATTTAGGGTTTGTATTTGAAGGAGATAAGGTTAAAGTCAAAGCTTCCGGATTCTCTAAATTTTATAGGAACATGAAACGTTCTTTTAGAAGAGGTATTCACTTCGCAAAACAGGCACATATTCCATCAAACTCATTATTTGAAAGACGGTTATATAAAAGATTTACTCATTTGGGGTCAAAACGAAGGTTAAAATGGATTGCAGATTGTAGTAGTCCGACAGGGTATAAACGAACTACATTTTATGATTGGGGTAATTTTATTAGTTATTTAAATAAAGCAAATGCTGTTATGAAGGAAATAAATCAGGGTGATAATATCGTTAAACAATATAGGAAAGTTTGGAAAAAATTCCATATGTTAAAAAAACAAGCATATAAAGAGATTGCGACTCGTAAGCCATAGTAACTGTTGTCTCATTTAGCTAATATCTTTCTATCCAGTTTAATCTTACACTCTGATTCTGTGTGCGACATTTTACGTTCAATGGTAGATATTTCTGAATCACGGAAGGTATGAGCAAATACCCTCTTTATAAATGTGGCAGTCTGTAGGCGTGGTTTGCCAAATGCTTTGCCGATATTCCAGCCAAAGTGCATGATGTCAATGGTTTTTAATTGAGCATCAACCTTTATCTGCTCTACTTTAGGTAGGGAATCGGATAGGTAGTATTCTGTAATATATCCACATAGACGATTAAGGTCTGTTTCGCTAAGATAGAGAACCAAGTTGTTTTTCGTATATGAGAGAACCTTATCTAATTTTTCTTGCGATGCCCGTTCCTTTTCAGCCATAGCGTTGGCACGGAATATCTCGTATTCTGATGGCTGATTGGATTCTTCGATAGATGTATTGTTGGTAGTAGAAGGTGTAGCTTCTTCCTTTGGAAGTTCTGTCACGTCTTCGTTGAGTTCGGAACACGATGGATTAGAAACTTCTTCTGTTGTGTCAGATTTAATTTCGATTTCAATTTCAGGTTCAGAAATGATGGATTCTGAAATAATGGAACTTTCGGCAAGTTTCGAATGTTCCACTAGAGCTTCTACCACCACAGCCTTATTACGGTAGCACTCAAATCTCATAAAGCATCTTTCTATTGTTGGGGAAAGGAGTTGTCTGAATACCATTTGTAGGTTGAGGTAGATAGCTCCTAGGACAATAGAGCATACTACAAGAATAAGGTTGCTGCTGAACTCGTCCCAACCATAGTGAAGTACGGTCTGACGGGCTAAAATACCAATGACAGCGATTGTGCTGAAAACAATCAGATGCAATGTTATATTTTCTATCTTTTTCTGCTCCATAGTGAGATGTATTAATCGTTTGTGTGCAAATATATAGGATTAATTTTTGAGAAAATCCATAGTTTTGCCTGTCAATGGGCTTTTGACGATATATTTCATCACTTTTCATCATGTTACATGCCTAATAATAAGCGTATTGCAAATTTCTTGTTTTTAGATGAAAATAGTTGGTGCAACAGACTTGTGTATCTCAAAAATAAAAATTATCTGCATCATTTGGGATAAACAATGCAGATAATCAATAGGGTATAGAGGTATAGTTTATTAGCAATACAATGTATGGTTTGTACCTTTGTTGAGATATAACAGGATGTTGTAATCTTGATTATGAGTAACTTTGTTTATTAACCATCTCCTGAATGCTGCAGAATGTCCAGTGTCTATTTGATAGGATAGAGCTATAATCATGTTGAGATTATACACATCGGCACTATTCCTATTTTCCAACTTTATACATTGGCAGATGTCATACTTCTTTAAGACATTGGCTTTCAATATTGCTTTTAAACGGGCTTGAGTTCAACTTATAAATGCAACTTTTTGGGTGCGGATAATAAGCAATAAAA
>ENA-OZKV01000236-OZKV01000236.1-human-gut-metagenome-genome-assembly--contig:-NODE-236-length-41277-cov-8.025229_pt1 | contig 41277 bp, 24 predicted proteins | sample MGYA00244829_ERZ653770 | MGnify/ENA primary metagenome ERZ653770 (study PRJEB26926, sample SAMN06165244) | human gut metagenome | biome: ENVO:00009003; feature: ENVO:2100002; material: ENVO:00002003... | reverse complement strand
AATACCCGCCGTCTGCGTATCCTCTTCTCTCATATCTACTCTGTTTTATAACCACCGGGCGATTTTGCACTTGGCTAACTCGCAGCCGGTGAGCAGGTTTATATGACAGTCGCCGTCATATGTCAACACAAAAAATTAAAAAAATTTGATTTTTTTTCACATTTTTTCTAACCCATTGATTGTATGAAGAAATTTATGTGGAATTTTCGCATGTGGAAATACGCCCTGTTATTTCCATTTTTTTAACCTTATGTGCGGTACAATATTTACAATACACGAACTGTAATTTTGATACAAGGTAGCAATTATGTTAAAAAACAACATTTTAGTTATAGCTTTAGTCTTAATACTTTCGGCCTGCGCTTCGGAGAAGCCGGTTTTGACCGGGGTTGACGGTTCGGCGATTCCGCCGGCTTTTGCCCATTTTCCGGACGTTCCTTTTCCTGACCAGTCCTATATAGATCTGGAAGAAACAAAGGCTTTGGGCACCGGCGACAACTGGATCGGCAGCCTGGTATTTACGACTCCGTATAACGCAAGCAGCGTTTTTGACTTCTATATGTCGGAGATGCCCAAACTGAAATGGAAAGAAATTGCAACGGTTCGGGCTGATATCAGCCATATGACTTACGTACGGGAGAATCGCGCCGTGCAGATTCTGATTCTTTCCGACGGTTCGGACAAGGCCAAAGTAACGATTACGGCAATTCCGAATCCGAATGCTTCAAGCTATTAATAAAGGGAGCATCAAATGCGGTTTGAATTTTTCACGATGGGCGGCAGCCAGCTTTGGGAAGACGTTTTCTTTTATCAGAAATGGCGAATCCAGCGAAATTACCGCACCAAAGAATACAGGCTTCTTGATCCGTGGGACATTCAGCGTCAAAGCGGCGGTTTCGAAAACTGCCGCCGGGCTTTTCTTGACTATATTGAAATCTATGAAATATCGCGACAGCGCGGACATATGGTAATCATGCTGCACGGTCTGGGCGACAGCAAAAACATTTTCAAACCCTTATGGCGCGCCGTATTAAAAGAAGGTATGATGGCAGCGGCAATAAACTATCCGTCGACCCGCAAACGAATCGACTCACACGTCCGGCAGTTGGAATTTCTGCTGAACCATCTTGAAGACGTGCAGGAAGTCTCCTTTGTAACCAAAGGCGTCGGCGGAATTGTACTGCGTAAACTGATGGCTCTCGAATCGCCTTGGCAGAAAAAGCTCAAAATCCGGCGCATTGTGCAGGTTTGTCCGCCGAATCAGGGCAGCAGACTCTTTGCCAAACTTGAAAAATACAGTTTTTTCAGATGGCTGTTAGGCCCGATTTTGAAAGAAGTTTCGCCGAACAACATGATTTTCATTCCGAACTTTCCTAAAGGAACCGAGTTTGGCATCATTGCAACGGATTTTCCGGGCAAAAATCTGACCAACATGCTTTCGGAATCGCTAAAAAAGTCTTTACCGACGCCGAGCGAATCCGATTTGGAGGGTGCAAAGGAGGTTATTCATGTCAGCAACGTCAACTACAACGTCTTTAACAACGACAAAGTCGTTAAAGCCTGCGTAAAATTTCTGACCAAAGGGAAATTCAACTAAATCAAAAAAAATCAAAAAACTGTAACAAAATATTTTACTTTTATATGCTACAATCTAAATAGCATGGAATAGCTTTAAAATGAGGAACCGATGAGAGCCGTACTGATTAATATAGGAATAATTCTGGCAATTGCCCTTGCTTATTATATTGATTTTTTCGGCTGGTTTACCACAAAATACGCTTTCTGGGGTTCGCTCGTTTTGGTAATTGCGGTTTTGCTGGCTGCTTTTAAGGTACTTGGCAATCCTTGGCATAAGGAAGACGACGATGACAAAATGTAGTTGGAAATATGTATTCGGCCTGTTTATCGGGCTTCTGTTTATGTCAGCTGCAGGCGAGGCTTTTGCGACAGAAGGAGCCAATGCCGCAACCGAGAAAAAAGTCGAAACTTTTGTCGGAGCCACAAAACTCGGCGACAAGAAAGATCAGGACGTTATTGACCAAGTCAAGCAAAACTGCGCCGATGCCAAAAAGAAAGTCGAAGACAAAGAAAAAGAAATATCTGACATTGATGTAAAAATAAACAGAACTGTCACAACAGGTGCTGTTGGTACATCAGTTACTGGTTTTGTCATGACCGCAACGATAAAAATTAATGATCCTGAAGCATACAATAAATATACAGAAGAAAAAAGACGTCTGCAAGAAGAATTGAAACAACTCAAAGAAGCAAAAGATAAAGCATGTGATGACGCTGATGAAGTTCTGGACGTTGCCGAAGCTGCTATTTATGTATATACCGGTTCTGACGGTTCAAAACTATATTTTCAGTATGATGGAGAAACGGCAAAATCAATCAACGGCGTTACACGCGGCTGTATTCCGCTGCCAATGAAACTGGCTGAAGGCCGAAGTTGCATTTTTTGCCCGCTGTTTCTGAAAATCTTTAATGCGGCGCAGAGAATGACCAGCGGTTCTTATGCCGCATTATCCAAAGCTTTTGCCAACGTGCTTTTGGTTGGATTTGCCTTGTGGGTTGCCTTTTCTTTGCTCGGCAAAGTTTCTTCCTTTACCAAAATGGATGCGCCGAAATACATTACCGAGCTTTTGACACAGGCATTTAAAGTTCTGGTTGCCTTTTTGCTGTTGAGAGACGCAACTGCCATTTACGGTTATGTATTGGGACCATTGTTGAAAGCAGGTATGGAATTTGGCATGACTCTGCTTTCGGCAGGAGAAAACTCTTATCTTCAGGCTTGTGACACTTCGTCAGAATTAAGCGGTCTGAGCAGCGGGCTGCTGCCAGGGTATCTGTATACACAGTTGGAATGTTTCATCAAAGCGGTTCAGGCCGAACTGGCCGTTCCGCAGGCAATCGGTTCCTCGCTGATGTGCGTTGCCTGGAATGCCGGCGCTATTGACATGGGCGCTCTGACGACTGTTACAAGTTTTAAATTCCCTGACCTTTCCATGATTTTTGAAGGTTTAATCATTTGGGTCTTTGCATGGCTGCTGTCGCTGGCTTTTGCCTTTTATCTGGTTGACGCAACCGTACGGTTGGGTATTGTCGGTGCCTTGATGCCGTTCCTGATTGCCAGCTGGCCGTTTAAAGTTACTTCCAAATACACGACACAAGGCTTTACGATGTTTATGAATACTTTCTTTACTTATGTGTTCATGGGGCTGGTCGTCAGCATTAACATTCAGTTAATGAGCGAATCAATGTCCGGCGTTTCGGGTGGCATGAAAGCGGTTGTCAATGCATTAAATTCAAGTGAAGTTACCACTCTTAAAAATCTGCTGGACATCGGTTTTGCAGGCTTTCTCATTCTGATTGCCAGCTGTATTTTCGGATTTAAGCTGACCAGTCAGGCAACCGAACTGGCCGGAAGCATGGCCGGCGGCGGTGGCGGCAGCTCAATTGCTCCGGAAATCGGCGGCATGGGTTATAATGTTGCCAAAGCGGCGACGCTCGGAACCGGCAAAATGGCATGGCAGGGGACAAAACTGGTTGGCAATGCGACCGGAGTTACGCCGAAGCTGCGGCAGGCTCGAGACAAAGTCGTGTCTGGCGTTTCATCTGGATTAAAAAGCCTATTTACTTTTGGCAGAGCAACCAGCAAAAGCCGCGCTCCCGTATCCCGGCTTCGCGGTTCGGACGCTCCGGCGCCGACTCCCTCTCCTTCGTCAGGAGGCGCTTCTCCGGTAACGGCTGAGCAGCTTCGTCAGGCCGAAAGAGTCGAAAATGCCGCACCGCGGCCGACAACATCGGCTAAACCGATAACGGCTGCTAATACGGCCAAACCGAATCAGGCCGGAGCGGAAGGAACTGCGCCGACAAGTCCGGAAGCAGCAAGAGAGCGTCAGATTGACCAGTTCAATCGCAAAAAGGCCGCAGGATTGGATCTTGCCAATAACTCCGAAATTTACAAACAAGTGTCCGAGCGATGCGGGCAGGCGACGGCCAACCGTGACGCGGCAGCTCAACGCGCCCGCAATTTTGAAGCTCAGGCAAAAGAGGAAAAAGACAAAGCAACTGCTTTGCGGCAAAAAGCCCAAAGTATGGCTGACGGTGCCGAAAAAGACGCGGTAATGCGGCAGGCAGGCTCTTCCGACCAAAAGGCTAACGAATTTACGGCTCAGGCTGCCGAAGAAAGAAAAAATGAAAAAGAAAATGATGCCATCGTTCAGGAAACCCTGAAAAAAATGGACGAGATGCAGAAAGAAAGAGAACAGAGCATATCGGATAAGGAAATTGACAGCATTATGAAACAGAAATACGGCAACAATTACCGTACGGAACAAAGCGCCAATATTAACGGATGGGACTTTAAATAAGTTTTAGGACTAAGACGATGTTTAAGGACGTGAACATAAAACAGATTTTAAAAGTGATGCTGGTTGTTCTTTTTGCGGCATTCATGCTCACGGCCTGCGATTCTCCTAAAGAGGGCGAAACATCTCTGAATGCAGACAAGCGTGCGGCTTTATCCGTAAAAGACGACAGCGGACAACAAGAACTGGCTAATCAACACAGAGAATGCTGGCAGACCGGAATAATCGACTTGCTTTATGAGAATATGGGCAAAGTCGCCATGGGCATGTATGCCAAAATTACCGACGGTGCATTGCCTTTGATGATGATTGCTTTTGCTCTCTGGACAATTTTCCGCCTGTTAAAGTTTGTCGGTTCGTTTACCGAGGATTCTCCGGCCGAAATATGGAACGAAATTGTCCGAAAGCTGTTTGTCTGCCTGATTTGCGGGTTAATCGCCTCTTCAACGACGCAGATTTTGTGGCTGCTGAATACGGTTGTTTTCCCGATTTACTACGCATTTTTGGAACTTGGCGCGGCAATTTTGAACAGTACAGGCGACGGAAGCAACTTCAAGGTCAACAACGGCGTTGTCATCAAGTTCTTTCAGGAACTGATAACGCCGAGCCAGCCGGTAATGTGCACGGCACCGGCTCTTGGCCAAGCATCAATAGAAAGCCTGTCTTTCCCTGACGGACCGAGAACCATGATGAATTGTATGATTTGTGCCGTTAATGAGCGTCTGACACTGGGGTTCTACCTTTCGTTCAAAGTTATGGCCGCACCTGGATTTATGCCGTTAATAACCGGCCTGTTTATCCTACTGTGCTTTACATTCGTCAAGCTCGGATTTGTCTTCTATCTGGTTGACAGCATTTTCCGCTTTACAATGATGGCGGTCATATTGCCGATTCTGGTCATGTCTTACGCTTTTAAGCAGACGTCAAGCTGGGCAAAAAACGGTTTTCTGACCATTATAAATTCGGCCGCACTGATGATGTTTATGGCGGTTATGATGTCAATGGCTTTGCTGGCTATGGAGCAGATTATCAGTGACAACTCCGACATTTTCGACAAAAGCGTTACCAAAGATTCTTTTGCCGAGTTCAGTATTCCGTTTATGTGCATCATGCTGATTGCTTTTCTGATAGTTTCCAGCGTCAACATAGCCCAACAGGTAACAGACAGTCTGGTCGGCGGAAATTCCGACTCCGCTTTCCAGAAACGCGCCGGCAAACTGGCCGCCGAGATTTTCTGGGGCGCCTTGAGCATTGTCACGTTTGGCGGGGCCAGAAAGATACGCGACGCATGGAAAATACTCAAAGGCAGCAAGTAGTTAATTTGCCAAAAATTAAGGACCAAAACGATGAAACGGTTAACCGACATATTAAACATCAGCAAACTTATGAAGACAGGCGTTTTCATAATGTTGTTGTGCTTTTTGTTCCCGGCCGCCGTTTTTGCCGGTGGAGCTTGTGGCGCCAATAATCCTGACGGATGTCCGGAAGGGCAGAAATGTTATAAGATAAGATACGATATAACTATTACCCGTGGCGGCATGGCTCCAGACATGACCGTACATGATAACTCTGTTTTTGAATGTCATACGGACAAGGAAATTGAAAAATTAAGAAATCCCGGTTTTTTCTCCAGAGTTAAAGCTCTTTCCATTGAAGAAGTTGAGGGCAGCAAAATCGCAAAGATGCAGGAACTCTATCAGGGGAAATGCTACTCCTGCGTGATTATCAAAACTCTGATGGAAACATTTTTAAACGCCTGCAGCAAAGCTTATGACATCACATCTGAAGCGGGCGTAAAACTGCTGGTGCTCGGCGCTTTGGTCTGGATGGCTTTCTTTGTGATGAAAAACGTTTCATCTTTGTCTAACATTGAGCCGGGCGCCATGATGAACACCCTAACCGTCTTTTTGTTTAAGGTTATGGTTGCATATATTCTGATTACTTCCGGACTGGGCGTATTAATCAAATATACGATAAACCCGCTGCTGACTGCCGGCGCTGACTTTGGTATCGCTTTTATGAGCGTAACCAGCGACATTTCCGGAGCTCCCGAACTGAACGCCAACTATGCCGTAACCGTTCCAACCATCTCCGCACCGGACGGCGGAGCCGCAACGGAAATCGTTTCTTCCGACGTAATGAACAGAATCATGTTCTTTGCCCAAAACCTGGATAAAAACGTTTCGACCAATTTGGTTATCGGCCACGCGATGACCTGCTGGTCTATGAATGGCGGCGCTTGGGACTTTTCTCTGTTCAAAATGGTCAACTTATGGCTTTGGTTCTGCGGCGCCTTAATTTGGTTTGTCGGGTTCATGCTGACGCTGGGCATCGGTTATTATCTGCTGGACATTTCTTTTAAGCTCGGTTTTGCCATAATGGCACTGCCGGTCGTTATCGGACTATGGCCGTTCAATGTTACCAAAGGGAAAGTGACCGCCGTCATCAGCATTATGCTTAAAGCAGCCGGAACTTTCGTGTTTCTTGCGCTGACGACGACATACGCTCTGGCAATGATTAATGTGGCTCTGAGGGACGTTCCGACACTGTTTGCAAAAATTGAAGCCGGTGATGCCATTTGGATTTCAAACACCTTTGATTTAACCGGACCTTATTTTCTGATTATTCTGTTTGTTTACCTGTATTCGATGAAGCTGATTTCATCAACGGTTTCTGATTACGTTGACAAATTCTTCAAAGACAGCGTTTTCGGCGGCGCCGATCCGATGCACGGCAAACTGACCCAAATGACCGACTTTGCCAAGCAGCAGGCCATGCGGCCGGTAAAATGGGCCGGCGGCAAAGCCTCCGATGCCGTAAAGAAACAGGTAACGGAAGGAGCGGCCAAAGCCGGAAAATTTGTCCGCGGCCTTTTCAAAGGCAAAGCCGGCGGCAAAGGGTTGATGTCCGCAGGCAAGGGCTTGTCGGCAACAGGTTTGGGCGCCATTGTCGGCGTACCGATGATGATTGCCGGCGCCGCGGCATATGGTGCAGGCAAAGGCGCCGAAGTGGCCGGCAAAGCAACCCAAAAGGCCGGCAAGGCCATGCAGAAAGGCGGCAAAGCTATGAAAAAGATCGGCGAGAAAATGGAAAAAGCCGGCGAAAAGATGGAAAAAATGGGCAATAAGCTGAAATTCGGCGATGAAAAGGCTCCCGAACCGGAAAATAAAGACAATTCTTCCGAAGGAGAAAGCCCTAAACCTGAAGAACAAAACAAACCCGAGAAACCGGACAACGGCAACAAACCGGAAAACGGCAAGTAACAGGTGACCGAGATGATGAACTGTATTTTGACATATTTGAAAAGAATCACCTTTTGGGCAACGGTTGGATTGATTCCGTTTCTGTCGATAATTAACCTTTCGGCGGCAGCAACCGACTGTGGCGCAAACTGCGGCGTCGAGTGGCAGAAATGCCCGGAAGGAACTCGTACCGACATCTCTGCCGAATGCCTTAAGCAGCTGAACAGTTCATACAACAACTGCATCAACACAATGCCGGTTGCCGGAAATGTCGACCGCGTTCCTGAAGACCTGTGCCTGCGTAATCGTTCCAATCCCCGTCATAACGGCATGGACTATGCAGCCAACGGCGGGACGAACGTAACGGCAGCAGCCGATGGCAGGGTTATCGAAACAAACAACTGCTCTAAAGGCTATGGCCGAAAAATTGTTATTGAACACGAACGCAAAGACGGTAAAGGCTCCTCCTATGTTTCTCTGTATGCACACCTGTCAAAAATTTTGGTAAGCCAAGGACAAACTGTTAAGAAAGGCGACGTTATCGGTCAGGTCGGCGGAACATCTTGCAGCGGCAACAAAGGAGATACTCCATGGAAAGAATACGGCAATCACCTGCACTTTGAATTAAGAACGTCTAACGGGGGAACGGTTATTAACCCGATGTGTGACGAAATTCAATCCCTGTGCGGAAAATGTTACACCGAATTTAACCCCAATCAGTGCCGGATTGAATGTAAAGTGAATCCGGAAGATCCGATGTGCAAATCGTCCGGAAAATCAGACTTCAGTTTTGACTGGAGCACTTACAACGCGCCCCAATTTGTACCGGCAAACGACTTCAGCAGCCAAAATGCCGTTGTCGGCTCCTCAGCTTATACATCTTACGGTGATTCTAAAAACGATGCCGAGTGCAACATCGACTCATACAGAAATTCTTTCAACAGCTGTATCTTTTGCGACCTGTTCAGGGTATTGTTCAATACTGCAAGTTCAATTGCCAAGGCTTCTTATACTTCTCTGGCCGGCGCCATGGTTACGCTGGTTATTATCGGAATGGCTTTGTGGCTGGCTATGACGATTCTGAAATTTATTTCGGCTTTTGACGTCAAAGAGCCTCGCATACTGGTCAAAACCATTTTCAATCAGGCTTTTGTCGTCTTTGTGGTCGTGGTCATTCTGCGTTCGGACATTCAGGAATTTATCGACCTGATTGTAACGCCGGTTTTCAATACCGGCATGGCTCTGGCGCAACTGGTAACGTCCGGGCAGACGGGACAGACCTGCACTGGCTTTACCCAGGTTATGGAAGACGGCGGCATCCCATCGTCTATCGGTAACAATATTCTTTGTACCATTCAGAGCATTCAAGGCAAAATTCTTGATATCATGACATTAGGTTCAACCTCTCTTTGCGTGGCCTTTTTCAAAGAATCATATTGGAAATTATGGTTTCTGCCGCATGTCGGTTATCTTTTGGTGGGCGTTATTCTGTGGCTTTCGGCTTTTCTGCTGATGGTTATTTATCCCTGGCTGCTGATCGATTCTATTTTGCAATTGAGCGTAGCATCGGCGCTGATTCCGGTAGCCATCGCTGCCTATGCTTTCCCGATTACGCGAAAAAAATACGTTACCAAAGTCTGGGAAACGTTTATGACAGCCATGTTTACATTCCTGTTCCTGTCGATTGTCATATTTATCATTACGACCGGCATTGAACAAATTATGAATGAGGTTATGACACCGGCTCTGAAACATGCAGGAACATCAGGAAAAGGTTTTGACATTATTATTGATGCCGTCAATGGTTTGGCCTGGTGGACGGTAAAATTCCTTGAACTGGTCTTCTGGATGCTGCTTGGCTGGGCCGTTTTGGATCAGGCCAAAGAATTTGCCAAATCATTCTCCAAAGGCGGTTTCAGCATTAAGCCAATCGGTTCGCCTTTCGGCGGCATGGTTAACAATGTGGCGACACAAGCGGCTCTCGGTACCGGCAAAAAGGTCTGGGGCGGAACCAAATGGGCCGGAAAACAGGTGGGACAAGGCCTGCATGACATGGCACATTCGGCAAAAGTCAACCGAATGGCCAACCGGGCAATGAACAGCGACGACGCCAAGACCAACGAAGACGGCAGCGTTACGGCAACCGTGCGCAACTGGTACGGCCGCAAAACGACCCGCACGGTTTCACGCGACGCTTCCGGCAACCTTGCCGTAACCAACCAGCGCTCCAGAATCAAAATGCTCGGACGTCTCAGCCATGACCGGACGACAACCACCGACAAATATATGACGGTTAAGAACAAATACGGCAAAGACGGCAAGCTTCTGCAGCAAACGATTAAAATCGACTCCGCGGCCTGCCGCAACATGACCAATCGCGACGGTTCGCTGAACATGGTTGCCGTCAACACCCTCCAACAGAACTCGACTTTGGGACAGGACATGGTCAACACGGCTATTTTGCAACAGGCTCTGAAAGAAAGAATGCCCAACTCGGAACTGGCCGATATGGACACTTCCTTTGCGGCTCGCGAAATTGTCAGGGGCGACGACGGTTCTTTCACAATTAGACAGACCAACGCCGACGGCACGACGACCAATTTCAGCATGAATATCAGCAATGGCCGGATAATGACATCGGTTGAAAGAATCAGCAAAAGCGGTTCTGCCGTCAAATACAGTTCCGACGGCATTATCAACAAGCGTTCAACTTATACCTATACGGACGGAAAAATAGACACGGCGACAGTCAAAAACAAATATGCGTTTGCCGATTATTATACAAAATATGACAGCAAGCCGATGGACTCCAACGGCCGCCTGTCCGCGTCTATTCCGCAGGACAAAATCATGTTCGGGCAGGACGACCTCGACCTGATGGCCGAGCAGATAGCCGTTTACGGACAGCCGAATTCGATGAAAGAATTTTCCAAGTAATTTCTGGAAACAAACGCTGACATCCGACACAAAAGGAATCCGAAAAACCGGGTTTCTTTTGTGCATATTTGTACACAAATTGTCTTTTTTTGTACTATTTTCTTGATTAATAAGCCGCTTGTATTTATTATTTGCTTAACATTAAATCTTGTTCTTTACAGCAAAAGGATAAACATACTATGGAAGAAATTATTTTCCCGAACCAAATAAGAATGTTTAGAAGACTGCGCGGCCGTTCCATGCAGGAACTGGCGGATCATCTGGGAGTCAGCCTTTCTGCCATCTCCAAAATCGAAAAAGGCTATCGTCGCGTCGATCAGGAACAGCTGGTGCGCGTTGCCGAATTTCTGGACTGCCCGCTGCAGGAACTGTTTGTCAACGAACAAAATTCGCAGCAGGAAATCGTCCAGTCGTGGCGCCGCGAACAGGAAAGAAGAAACAAGATTAACGAGAAAAGCGGCCTGAAAACGCTGGGTGCCGGTCTGCGCCAAATCAGAAAAGAAAAAAACCTGACCCTGATCGAGGTTGCCGAGAGCGCCGATATGACCCTTTCCGTTTATCATCGTATTGAAATGGGACAGAGGGAAGTTTCGGACAAGGAATTTAAAAACATTGCCAAAGCGCTGGAGATGACTGCCGAGGAGCTGAAAGAAGAAATCAAGAGTCTGGAAGACAAAGGCATGCTTGAAGAAATTATTCAGCGCAACGATGCCAAATACAAATTGCTGTCTACCCCGCGCGGCGCCATTTCCGCCTTTACCAACGCCGTCAACAACAGTCAGGACAACATCAAGATTTCCGTTTACGGAACGGCAGGCAAAGACGGCAACGTGATTATCGACTTTGACGAAGAAACCAAAAAAGTTCAGCGTCCGGTTAAACTTTTCAGCAAGAAAGATGCTTATGCCGTCAATCTTTGCACCAGGCGTCTGGGAACGCTGTTACCGACCCGTTCGATATTGTTTGTCGACCCGCAGGACGTTGTCAGCGTCGGCGACATCGCCCTGTATTTCGTCGATGAAAAAGAAGCTAAAATACTGAGCATCCGCGAAGACGAAAACGGACAGCTTTACGGTCTGCGCTGGAACCCGGACGAAAGAATAGAAATCGGCAACGACGATTTGAGCAAAATTCATAAAGTTGTCGCCATTGAGCTTTAGTTTCAAACTCCGCCTGACCGGCGGAGTTTTTTTTATTCCCGCCGCTTTTGTTAACCTGAAATTTACGACATAGAGCCTAAAATCGGTAATATGGATGAATTTTAAATAAAAGTTAGCAAGAGTCGGACAAAACAGGTGGTTGACACTTATTCAAAAGGCGCGGACAGCCGCAAGCTGTATAAGAAAAATCATGGCGACGGGGAAGACCCCATCATCATAGCTCAGCGCTTTTTAAATATTTTCCGCCAGTTGCATATTTTCAGCACCGAAAGAAAAGAGGCTTTTAACAAAATGATTTTGGAACAGCCTCCGGAAATCAGGGGCATGTTCGGTTCTCTGCCGGGCGGTTCGGTTTTACAGGAATATGTCGACGAACTTGAGCAAAGCGCCGGCGTTGCACGCGACCATTCGGGTGAGTTTCAAACCGCCTCGGCCACACCCGAGCTTAATGACGAAATATCCAGAGCCAAAATTTTGGCAACTGCACTCGCCGAAGCGCAAATTCAGGCAAACGCCAAATTGCAAAACAGCATTCCTCAGGCACAGCCGCAACCGGCAGCAGCTGCACCGCAACCTGCGGCACCCACTTATGCCGGACCGGCAAAAATCGTTGCCGATGCATCTTTTGCCAAAGAGATTGCCGCAGCATTTTCTCAGGCACTGAAATTCAGCGAAGAAAGAAGCCAGACCGGAAACAAACAACTGGCGGCCGCCGTAATTGCCTCGCAGGAGAAAATGGCCAAAATCTTTGCGGAAAAGAGCAGCAACAGCGAACTGACGTCGGCTCTGATTGCGACACAGGAAAAAATGGCGCAGGCATTGGCGGAAAATGCGGCAGCCATAAAGAACATGCCGGTAAAATCGCTTGGCTCAGGCAAAGAAACTTCGTTCTCTTCACCGGACGGCAGCAGGGAAATTCTGGACGCCATAAGGGAATCGCAGGATCGTATGGCGCAGATGATTATGCAGCATAATACCATGGCAGCCAGCAACAGCAGCAACACCAATGCAAACAACATTCAGATTAATGCAACACCGATGCCACCGATGGAGGACATCGTCAAAGGCATTGTCAAAGCACAGTCCGAACTGTTTCGAGAAATGTCCGAAACCCAAACCAAAGAGCTTTCGGCGATCATTTCAGTGGCACTGAAAGAAAGCCAGCAGCTTTCGACGCAAACAATTGTCGAAGCCATGGAGCTGATGCAGAAAGAGAATCAAAAGTTCTTTGAACAGCAAACAAAAAATGCTCCGAAAGTTGCGGTACAACCGGTATATATCCAACCGGAAAAGGACAAAGCTCCGCGGCCAATTCCGGTCAGTCCGGCGGAACAGGAAGACTTTCAGATTCCTGAAGTCAATCCGGGTACAGAAAACGACGAGTTAAACGAGCTTTTTTCGGATGAGAACAATGCTGCGGAAGATGAAGAAGAACTTCCGAAAAAAAAGAAAAAAAAGAAGAAGAAAAAAAATAAAAATAAAGACTCTGGTACTGAAACCAACGGGTTGGACTTCTCTTTGTTCGACGATGGCGTACAGGCCGCAGCTAAACTTAAAGACGGGATAAAAGACGGGCTGTCGTCGCTGGCTTCTTCATTATTCAAAAAAGACGAGGAAAACGAAAACATCGGTTTGCCTGACATTGACGCAGACATGCCGCTTTCCGAGACGCCGACAGAGTTCCCCAATACAGAAACGCCGGCAGAATCGCCTGCGGAAAGCGCAGAGCCGGCCGCTGAGGACGCTGAATGGACTTGGGAAGAGGTTCCGGCCGAAGAAACGACAACAGCGGAAATGGAAAATGCGGCTGCGGAAAGTACAGAGCCGGCAATTGCCGTGACCGAAAACCAAAATGAGGACTTTAACCTTGACGATTTGATCGCTGAATATTCCGGAGAACAGCCGGCAGGCTTTGTTCTGACAGACGAACAGGAAAACACCGTGAAAGAAGCTCCGGCTGCGGAAATGACCGCCGCACCGGACGAAAGCGAAGACAGCGACTGGGAATGGGAATACGAGGAAGTTCCCGAAGACCAAACCGAAACGCCGCCGGAAAACACCGCGGAAGAAGTTCCGGCCGCGGAGATGACCGCCGCACCGGACGAAAGCGAAGACGGCGACTGGGAATGGGAATATGAGGAAGTTCCCGAAGACCAAACCGAAATACCGGCGGAAAGTAAGGAAACGGCAACAGAAGCCGCCGCGGTTCCCTATGTGTCGGAGAATGACGAAGAAACGGCCAATCCTCTTTACAGCGGCGACCTTATTTTTCATGATGACGTCTATAAAAATGCTGACGACGGCTCTCCGCTTCCGGTTGACGGTCTTAATTTGGGAATCGCCGAAATCGGCGATGAAAAAGAGAACAAAGAACCCTATATTCCTAAAGACGATATAGTTGGGTAAAGCTCATAGAAAACAATTTACAAAAAAACGCGGCTAAACTAGAGTAGAATATGAGGAGCCAAATATGGAACAGAACACACCGCCGACGGGTGCCAGCAAGGAAAGCCTCTGGTATCTGGACAATTATATCCTGCTCAAGGATTATTACGACCGCACAATTTCAAGGATTGCAGCGCGTTGTATCCGTATGGGCAACATTGCCATGGAAGAATATAAGTACTACGGCTATATCCTTGACGTTCTGGAAGAAATCAGCGAAACCGGCGACTATATTCTGGAGCACAAGGAACTTTATCCTTATGTGGAGAAAAAAATTGCCGGCGGCATGGAAAGTTTCAAAAAAACATTGGCCGAGTATCAGCTGGAGCTGAAAAACAACTCTTCGCCGGACATGATTAAGGAAGACGCCCATGAAGTTGAAAAGATGAAAGAGGTTCTGGGCGAAATCGACAAGACGGTCGACCCGACGGTCGGTGCAGGGATGAACATGGACCAGCTGATGGAAAAACTGATGGCACAAAATAATATGGCCACCACAGAAACAATGCAGCAGAGTACCCAACCGGCTCCGCAGCCCGTTCCGGCGGCACCCAGTCCGCAGATGCAGCAGGCCAGGCCGCAGCCTCAGGCCGCCGCACCGCACGAAGTCAAAAAAATCATCAAAATAAAAAAACCGGTCAGCCCCGACGCACAGCAGGCCATACCGGCAAAAGACGAGGTCAAGTAGTCGGAAATGAGAAGTTTTCTGTCCCACAGCGTATTCAAATTCTTCGGTATTCTGGCCGTTCTTGCAGCATTGTCCGCCTGCAGAACCGAAAAGCCGCAGCCGCTGCCGCCGCTTGACCAACGGTTGAACACCGATATGGTTTATCCGCAGGATCCGAATATGATTCGCACGCCCAAAGGCGCCAACGAGCTGGATTTGGAAACACCCCTGCGTTGCAGCGTCAACTGGGACACGCAGCAAATGATACTGACCCTGCCCTATAACATGTCGGCTTTCAGGCTGGAGAAAAACGGCGTTAACGACCCTTTGCCGCGTTTTGAAGTTACCGGTTTTTCTTTTGAAAAAATGCCGGCAGAAAAAGCTCTTTACAAGCTGACTAAGGAAGCCGGCATCAAACTGGTTGCCAAGGACGCTCCTTATGCCAGCATTTCGGCCGAAAACCTGCGCGGCGAATTTTCAGAGGTCATCAATATGATTGCCGATGCCGGCGAAATCTACTATTCCTACGAGGCATCAGAAAAGACCATGCGCATCAGCCGCAAGGGTAACTTTACGCTGTATGTTCCGAAGTCGCGGCCGATAATGCTCGGACTGCTTGACGTTCTGCGCGGTTCCGGCATTACGGATATGACAACCGACTGGGCGGACTATTCGGTTACGTTTGAGGCTGATTTCGAACTTAAAAACAAAATCATGGACCTGATTAAATATTTTGAAAGCAATCCGACGCTGGTGGCTTATGACGTGAGCGTTTTCCGGATTTATCCTTATGACAAGGGTAAAGACGTCGAATGGAAAGAGCTGCTTAACGCCTTCTATTTCGGTACGGTTACGACGGCCAAAACCGGCGTTATCGGCCGGGTTCTGACAACCACCAATGAGCTGAACATCAGTACGCTGCGCCAGTTTTTAGGCAGACAGGCAATGGTTATGCCGGTTGCGGAAGGAAAATTCGTGGTGCCAAACCTGTGGTTTTCGCGCTTTGACATCGGCAAATGCGGCCGCCGCGATTCGATTGAAGCCGACTTGTCCATTCTGGCAAAAGCCTCCTTGGAAAAAGGCAACCGAATTTTCTCGGACATTACACTGGAGGCGACCAACGGCCAGATTACACATTTTGACGTACGCAGCCGTCTGGGCGAAAACTTCCTGATTATCGGCATTCCGAACCAACTGTTTGGCGCAAAGTCACCCAAATCGGAAACCGTGGTCTTTATGGTTCCGCGAATTATCCGCACGCTGAAAACGACCAAACCGATTTTAGATAACTTAATTTAGAGGATTTAAGGAATGGCAGAAGATTTTAACAACATCAATCGACCTGCGGGCGGCAGCATGCCGGATCCGAACCGGCCCCGATTGAAAAAAGTCAAACGCCCGATTAAAAGAATTGTCAACCCGTCAAACGCCGCAGGCGTGTCCGCCGCCATGCCGCCGAAAGCCGAACCGGTTTATCAGCCGCAGTCTCAACAGCGGGCACAGGCTCCGGCAGACGATTTTGACCTTGACGCAATTCTGGATGGGGGCGAAAATCTGCCGGCATTGAACAATACGCAGGAAGTCGCCAGCGATTTTCAACCGCAGTTTATTGACGAAAGCGACATCACGCCGCCGAAAGTGCCTCTGGCCGAACAGTTTATGGTTGACAACATGTTTACCAAAAAAGCCTTGTTTTTCGGCGCATTGTTTGCTTTTATCCTCGGCTTTGCCATTGCCAAGTTTTTCTTTGCGCAGGAAACGGTTGTTCGCGACGGTCTGCAAGGCGTCGTAATCAATCCCGAAGTTCCGAGAGGACGCGCCCGCTGCGGTGTTGCCGAAAGAACGCAGGGCTGCGTGCTGTATATAATGAATCCGCAGCGACAGGAACTTACGGCCAGAGATTTTTATGATTTGGCATCGCAGCTTACCGGAAGACAGAGATTTGTTATTGAAACCGGAAACATGCGTTATTCAAACGTCAAAATCCGTCCCGGCGGCATTGCTCAGCTTAACATTCCGCCCTTGCAATAAACAAAGCCCCTCGGAAGAGGGGCTTTGTTTATTTGTCATGTCCGGCCTTATTTTTCTATGTCATGTTCGGACTTGAACCGGACATGACATAGAGGAAAGCGTCATACTCGGGTTTAACCCGGGCATCTCCTTTACAGATTCCCGTGCCAAGCACGGGAATGACAGAGGAGAAGAAACGAACACGGCAACGATAGAGGAGAAGAAAAATAAGTCCGGCAATGACAAGCTGTAGCCAGCTTAACCGCTTCAATAGCGGCGGCACGAACCTTCGTTGAAGCGCGTTGCTTCCTATGTACATATCGTGAGGCTCTGCCTTGTGTTTTTGGATGCCCGGGTTAAACCCGAGCATGACAAAAAGAAAAACAAGTCCGACAATAACAATTATTTATTCGTCATTCCCGTGCTTGACACGGGAATCTATAAGAGATATTCGGGTCAAGCCCGAATATGACAGGAAAGAGGCCGAGGATAACTGTAGAGAATGGCAAAGAAGAAAAATAAGCCCGTTATGTGACCTCCGTAATGGCGCGGAGGTTGCCGTCGCGGTTAATTTGAACGACACGCAGCTTATGGTGCATTTCTTCAATCGTCTTATTACGGTCGATGGTCGGATAAGTGTGCAAAATACGGTCGGTAAAAGCCTTGTAAGCAGCTTCGGAACTTTCGGCGTGAATAGTCGCCAGACAGTTGTCGTGGCCTGACCCCATCAGTTCCCAGATGGCGCCGGCGTTACTGGTGGAAATTTCGCCGCCGATAATAGCGTCAGGCGTAAAACGAACGACCAAGTCGATGATTTTGGCATAGTCCATTTCATTGGTCTGTTCGGTACGGGACAAAACCAAATGAACGCGGTTGGGGTGCGGCACCAACAGTTCGCGCGTATCTTCAATGGTCACAATACGCTTGTTGATGTCCAAAATCTTCAGCAGGTTATTCAGAAAAGTCGTTTTACCGGTTGATGTCGCACCCGAAACCAGAATATGGTCGCCGCGCTTAATGCTTAGCAACAGACGTTCATAGGGATCTTCCGGGTCTTTGATGTCTTTCAACGGATTAATCTTGTGCAGTGCCTGCCCTTGAGTCAGACCATAATCCGACAGACCGAAGGCCACGTCGTCGCTGTGAACACGGATGGTAAGCGCGACACCGCCGGTAAGGTCGTCCTGATCATACATGACGTTACGTCCGGCAATAGCCGAAAAACGGTGTTCGCCGGGAATGGTGGCATAAACGACCGGCGAGCCCTCGACCGGATCAAAAGGCAGCTCATAGGTATTGGCGACAATATAGAGCAAATCGACCAGATATTCTTTGCTGAGTTTCTCGTCTTTATACATTACCCAGGGATAGGCGCGTTTGCCGCGCAGACGCAGCCAAATCTGGCCGGAACGGTTGACCGCCACTTCCTCAATGTTGTCCTGATTGTACCAGTAGGACAACGGGCGCAAAACTGATTCCAAAACCTTAAAGCTCATATTTTTCTCCTATCAGAACAACTGAGGGACGCTGTTATCCGTTTTTGCCGCGGAAGACGACGAAGATGAAGAGGACGACGACGAACCGCTGCTGAACGAAGGCGGCGGAGGCGGTGTCGAACCACCGGCCGGCGTTGTCGGCATCAGTGCCGGAGCGCCTGCCGTCGCGGCGGGTTTCTTGCTTTTGACCTTGCTGTCGTCCATCAGGCGCGGTGCGGCAACAGCTTCAGCATCGGTTCCTTCGGCCTCATAGACAACGGAACCGGCAGTGGCGGCACGGTCGGCGTCGGTCATGCCCATTTTACGCCTGTTCTGCGTATCGGTACGATCCTGCTCAAGCTTGTTATCATCGATAAGCACATCACGCTTGGAAAGGTTCTTGGCGACTTCGGCTTCGTCTCTTTCCGGCGTTCTCAACCATAAATCTATGTTCGGGTAGACGATAATTCTAGTACCGGCCGGAACATAAGTCAGCGGTTTGATATTAGTTTTGTCAGCCAAAATCTGTTCAAAAATACGGTTCATGTCCTGCAAAAAGTTCTGACGCGCGTCGTTGGCCGCCTGCTGGCGCGGAGATTCCGTATCGGAACTGTTGTCATCGTCATCTTTCGGCGCCATGATATAGGACGTATAGCTGGTCAGAGCCGTGGTCATAATCGGCAGCGTATATTTCTTAAACAGCTGCTGGTCAAGATAGCCGAGTGCACCGCCGCGGCCCTGTGCGTCGCCGGTAATACCCTGGAAGACAAACAGCGAACCATCCGGACGGATCAGACGTTCCCAGGTAATCTGAACCTTGGCCGACGAGGAAGTCGTTTCCGTGCCTGCAGTCAGGCCGCCCAGCGTACCCATCAGACGGCTGCCGGCCGGGATTACCACATTGCGTCCTTCTTCGGCATAAACGTTGCGTTCAACAAAAGCGGTTACCGGGGTCGGGTTGTTGCTGTCGATGGAGCGGGCGATAACCGCCGGAATCGGTTTGTCGGCAAAAATCATTTCGCTCAGGTTGACGCGCCATGAAGAAACGGCCTTGGCAATACCCTGTTCATCCCAGTTTTTCTGATAACCGTCAAAAGATTCCGGTCTGATGCCCGAGCTGATTTTACCGACGGACATAGCCTGCCGGCGCTGATTCTGCGCCGCAGCCAAGGCCGCCGCACGCTGCGGGTCATAACGCTCGCCGGGACCAAATCCGCCGCCGGGGCCAAGATTGCCGCCGGCGCCCATACCGGTTCCGTAAGCGCCGCCGGGGCCGAAAGTGCCGGCAGGAACAAACATTCCCGAAGAATCAGGCTTTTTGACTTCTTCAATGCCGATAAGCGTGCCGTCATCGTCAATAATCAGGCCGTCGGGCATTTTTTTACCGACAACATTGCCCTTTTTATCAACAACGCTGCCGTCGTCCATGATATCGCCGAGATATTCGCCGTCCGGCGTCAGGGCAATACCGAGCGACTTGCGGTATTTTTTCATTTCTTCTTCCCCGACGACGCCGATTTCGGGAATGGCACCAATTTGTACCGGTTTACTGTACCAATCGGCTCCGCCACCGTTGACCTTGCCCATAACCTTACCGTCAAGACCTACAAATTCGCCATTTTCATTAATATGGCCAATAACGTTTCCGTTCAGGTCGACAACCGTGCCGTCCGGCAGCACCCGACCGATGATATTACCGTTCGCATCGCGCAAATACCCGTCATCCCCAACGACATAACCGTCTTTTGAGGTTTTGCCCTTTACTTTACCGTCCAAACCGACGAACTCGCCGTTTTCGTTGATATGTCCGATAACATTACCGTTTAAATCGACAACGGTACCGTCGGGAAGAATACGGCCGATAATGTTGCCATTGGCGTCACGAAGGTAGCCGTCATCGCCGATAACATAATTGCCGGCAGCCGCAGCCTGTTCGGCGGCCAATCTTTCGGCTTCGGCCTTTTCGGCGGCCAAACGAGCCGCTTCGGCCTCGGTCAATTCCTTAAGCAGGCTGTAATACTGCAACGGTTTGGCTATGGCCAGAACGTTGCCGTTGCTGTCCAGAATACGTCCATTGTCTTTCAGCGAACCGATGACATGATTGGCAGGATCGACCAGACTGCCGTTCAGTTCCAGTTCGCCGAGGACGACGTTGTTTTGGTTGCGAATGTAAAAATCGCGGTTACCGCGGCCGGCAACCTTGTTTTCGCCGTTAATCAGAAAGCCCTTGTCAATGCGGCCGAGTTTTCGGCCGTTGACGGTAAGGACGTTGCCGTCACGGGTGATATAGCCGATGACATTGGCGTCATTGTCGTAAACATACATGTCATACAGGGCATAACCGATATTTTTGCCGTCTTTCAAGACCGCACCGCCAAACTCGACTTTTCCCACCTCTTCGTTTTTGGCATTAAAGACGCGCGCGTCGGAGCCGACCCGCCCCAAAAAATTATTGTCGTTATCGAAAGCAAAGCGGTACTTGAACAACTGGCCGACAGGTACGCCGGTTTTGGAATTGACATTGTCATTGGGCTGCATATAGCCGATAAACTCGTTGGCTTCGTTGACGACCGTACCGTCAAGAACCGTGCGGCCGATAAAGACACCGTTAACATTCATAACCGGATAAAACTCCGTCTGTCCGCCGATGATTTCGCCGTCGGCATTGCGCAGTTTTCCCCGCTTGTCAATGCAGCCGAGCAGTTCGCCGCCATAAGCCATTACCTGTCCGGAAGGCGATATGGTTCCCTGAATATTGCCGTTGAAGTCTATTACACTGCCGGGAATTACCTGATAACCGATGACGGCGCCGGTTTCCGAAACCGCCTGCCCGTTCCAGAGCATGCGGCCGATAAACGTTTCGCGATAATTGCGGATGTCCCCCTGCGGCGTAACAACACCGAGAAGCGCACAATCGCCGTCGACCACGGCTTTATAACCGCTGGTTTCGCCAACCGGCAGGCCAGAATTGTCAATTACCAAACCGCCGTCAACTACTTTTCCGGCGACACGCCCGGCCGGATTGCGGACAGCACCGTCAATGTCCGCATAGCCAAACAAACTGCCGGTTACGCCGAGGACCAGATGCTGATCGGACGCCGTTCCAACCTGAGGATTAAAGTTGACCTCGGTATTCTTTCCGGCTTTGACAACCGAATTGTCCGGCAGAATTTTGGCTTTCGGTTTAAGTCCCTTATCCAGTACCATATTGGTTTCGGATAAAATACCCAAGAGTTCTCCCGCTGCCGAAAAAGCATAGTCGGCTGCAATATTCCGCCCCAGAATACGGTTGCGCTCGTCAATGTTGATGCCAGCTTCAGTCAGCCTGCCCAGCGCAACAACCCCCTTGTTGTACATTGAACCGTTCGGCATCATATAGGCAATAACAGCACCGGTCAGGTTATACACCGGCGCCAGCGTCATGGTCGAGCCGCTCAGGACGCCGTCGGAAGAAAACAAAAAGCCGAAAGGCGAAACGAATTTACGTTCGCTGCCATCCATGACCGAGGCGTTAATACCGCTCATACCCAGAGATTTGCCGCCGGGAGCAATGACCAGTTCGTTATTAAGCGTCGCGCCGAAAACAAGACCGTTGTTGTCATAAGCCAGATTGGCGCGGACATTGCCGAGCGGCGTGCCTTCAAGCGAAATGACCGCGCCGCTTTTCAGCGCATGGGCGCGCAGGGCGCCGCGGAAGTTGAACACAGGGCCGGCATTGACCAAGCGTCCGATAATCTTTCCGTCCTTATTTATAACCGTGCCGCGCGGACCGACCTGTCCGACGACTTCACGCGCCTGAGCCAGACTGCCGCCGGGCATGATCCGGCCGAGATAGCGGCCTTCCAAATCTGTCGCCGTTGCAGCCAAATCAACGGCAAAACCGATAATTTCGCCTTTGGCGTCGGCAATACGGCCGTCCGCGCGCATTCGCCCGACCAAATCGTCCTTATTGACAACCTCGCCGTTATAAGTAACAAAACCGATGTATTTACCGTTGTTGTCAAAGGCAAAACCAGACCTGACTATTTGACCGATAATCTGATTGTTTTCATTATAAACATAGCCGTTGGCCTTAACAAAACCAATTGTCTGCGCCTCAAAATCGGTAACGTTGCCGCCCGGCGAAACGCTTCCGATAAAAGCGCCGTCCAAAGAAATGACCATTTTGGAAGATATCAGGCGGCCGTCCAGCAGATAATCGTTGCCAACCTTGCGGTAGGCATAACCGTCCGGCGAAACGAAACCAATCTGCTGTCCCTGAAGATTGGTATAAAGACCGTCACCGGTCAGACGGCCGACGGTTTTGCCATCGTCGGAATAAATCAGCCCCGGAAACAGAACTGCGCCGAGAACATTGAAATAATCGTCGACAACCAGACCATTCGGCAGAACCTTACCGACAATCTTTCCGGAAGCCAGCCGCACCGAACCGTCGTTGGAAACCTTGCCCAGAAGCTTGTTGTCGTTGCCGATGGCAATGCCCTGCGGAATGACGCCGCCGATAAGCTCGCCGTCAAAATTAACAATCAAGCTGTCGGCGGTAACATTGCCGATAAGCTGATTGTCGAGACTGACAACCTTACCGTCGGGAATAACCTTGCCTATAAGATCGCCGTTGAAGTCGATGGCCGTAATTTCAATTGCCGCGGCCGGAGCAGCAAAAAACAGCACGGAGAAAAAGGCAAGTGTCCGCACACCCGACCTGATTTTATTCAAAAGTTCTAATCGTCCGCCGTTCAAAGTCACCCTAATTCCTCCGGTTTTTGGCTACTTCCTGCAAAGCATAGCCGGAAACTTTTTTATCCAAATCTATAAACGAACCGTTATTTTTGATATAACCGATATTCTTGCCGTCTTTACTGATTACGCTGCCGTCTGGCGCCAGCCTGCCCATATATTTACCATCATTTCCAAGAATTGTCGCGCCGATTTTGTAAATTCTGCCCAGAATATTATCATTGGCATCAATTGCCAGACCGCCGGACAGGCTGCGGCCGATGACCGTGCGGTCACGGCTGACGACGTTGCCTGCCAAATCGACATAACCGGCCACTTTGTCGGCGTTGTCAATAACGATGTCGCCTTCGGCAATTTCGCCGACCAGACTGCCGGCCTGATTGATGACGCTGCCGTCGGAAAGCGTGCGGCCGAAAACAACGTTGTTGACATCAATGACCGTACCGTCCGGCATTACCGCGCCGATGACATTGCCGCCGAAATCAATAACCGAACCATGCTTGACCAGGCTCAGGTTTTTGTCCGTCGAACCGCCCGGCAAAACGGCGGTAATGTTTTCGTTCTTATTGTCCAGAACGTCGCCGAGCGAATTGACCCGGCCTTTGTAGTTGCCCCAGATGTCAATAACGATGTCTTCGGGAATGACTTCGCCGACGACTTCGCCGTCTTTGTTTAAAACTTTGCCGTCAGAACTGGTTATGCCTTCGTGTTTGCCGTCAAGGTTGATTACCGTACCGTCGGAAGTCGCATAGCCGAGATACGAACCGTCATAACCGATGGCAGCGCCATGCAGCAGAACCGCGCCGCGATATTCGTTGTTGTTGTCAATAAACAGGCCTTTGGCGTCAACCCGTCCCTGAAGCTCGCCGAAACGGTTGAGAACACGGCCGTCGTAATTGACCTTACCGACTTTTTTGCCATAGAAATCGACAACTTCGCCGCGCGGCAGAAGTTTGCCGAGCATACGGTTGAAAAAGCCTGTGCCCCGGCCATGTATTTTGCCCAACGCAACGCCTTTGTCATTATAAACGTTGCCGTCGGGGAAAACGCGGCCCATAAACTTTCCGGAAGGATCGACGACGATCGACTTTTCGTCCAGCGCCACACCGACAATCCGGTTGGCATCATCGGCAACCAGATTGTTGGCATAAAGTTTGGCTTCACCGCCGCCGGGTATCGAAACCTTACCGTTTTCGCCGACAACGTTAAGAAAATTGCCGGAAAGGTCATAAGCATAGCGGTTTTCCAAAACCTTGCCCATGTAACCGCCGTCCTTGTTGAAAACATCGCCGTAAGTTCCGACGCAGCCGACCGGCAGCAACGCCGCCGACTGGACAATGCCGTTAGCACCGACTTTGCCGAGATATTCGCCGTCATAAGTGACGGCAATGCCGGAACGGGAAACGCCGCCGACGATTTCGCCGGTTTCGTTCAGCACCGTACCGTCAGGATTGACGCAGCCGACGTAATTGTTGGCGGAATCACGGACAATACCGTCGGTCCCGACCTCGCCGATAAGCGTGCAGGTATTATCAAACGCACTGCCGGGCTGAACGACTTCGCCGATATAAGAGCCGGCGTTGTCAATAACAATGCCGTCAGGCATAATCTTATAGGGAAGCTCTTTGTTGCCTTTGGTTATTTTGCCGTTTTTATCAAGGTAGCCGACGTTTTTGCAGCCATAACCGACCACCAGCCCGCCGCGCACCAGTTTGGCGATGACCTGATTTCCTGACGGATCCTTAACCAAACCGTTGGCAAGAATACGGCCGATAACCTGACGCTTGTCATTTTCAACCGTACCGTTATTGCTGATAACGCCAAGCACCGTTCCCTGCGGCGTAACGGGAATCAGTTCGACACGCACCAGCGAACCGATTTTCTTTTTGACGTTGCTGACGATATTGCCGTCGGCATCAACATAGCCTATGACATTGCCGTTTTTATCATAAACCTTGCCGTCAGCGCCGACGTAACCGATAACCTTTCCGTCTTTGTCCAGCGCCAAGTCAACATATTCGCCGGCCCGGCCGATGACATTACCGTTCAGGTCAACCAGGGTTCCGTCTTCAAGCATTTTGCCGATAACGTTGCCGTTAAAATCAACCACATTGCCGTTTTCGTCAATATACCCGATAACGTTGCCGTCCTTGTCATAGGCCAAACGACGTTTGGGACCGGTCTTGCCGATAATTTCGTCGGTAACGACGTTGCCGTTCTCATCAACATAACCGACAACATTGCCGTTAGCGTCGACGACGGCGCCATTCGGCATAACAACGCCGAGAACATTGCCGTTTTCGTCAATCGCGGTACGTCCGGGTTTAGTCACGTAGCCGATGACGTTGCCGTTGGCGTCAACAACCTCGCCTTTTTCGTTCAGACGACCGATAACGTTGCCGTCCATATCGACCACGGTACCGTCCGGCAGCACGCGGCCGATAATGTTACCGTTTTCATCATACACATAACCGGCGTCAACGGCTTTGCCAATCGGCGCGCCGTCATTGTTAACCACGGTGCCGTCCGGCAGCGTACGGCCGATAACATTGCCGTCCTTGTCAACAACGGTACCGTCCGGATTGACATGACCGATAACGTTGCCGAATTCATCATAAACAAGTTTGCGGTTGTCGCCAACGCCGATAACATTGCCGTTATCGTCAACAACCAGACCGTTGGCATTCATCCGACCGATAATGTTGCCGTCGGCGTCGCGAACATAACCGTCTTCATCAATGGTACCGATAACCTCGCCGTTGGGACCGACAGCGTTGCGCACCTGCTTGGCGGCAATCTCGGCTTTGGCCTGTTCGGTTGCTGATGCAGCTCCCTGCGGCAGCGCGGTTTCGCAAAAATTGCAGTCTTCCTTACGAATGGCGCTGCCTTCGACAGGAACTTTGGCCGATTTGGCATTGCTGCGGGTCAGATTGGCTTCGTGCCACGAAATGATAAAATTGTTCTGCACGTTGCCGTGAATGACCGGGATCCAGTTCATGGTAATATTACAGGTCTGTTCGCCGCGCAATTCCTCGTCCGTACAGTTATCCTCGTAAGTAAAACCGTCAAACGGCGGCTCGGCCAGTTCGACGTCATCAATTTTTATCGCTGTTTTGCCGTTGGTGCCGATAGTCAGAACATTCTTGGCTTCAGTACCGAGCACAACCTGTCCCATGGAAACGGGATCCGGCGTCATGGTAATCGGCACTTCGCCGTCATCAACAATGCCGAACTCAAGATTGTCGGTCAAAGGGCTGGTATTGCCGATGTTAAGCGCGTCGTCATTGTCGGTAAAAACCGGTTCTTCATAGTCATCAACAACCTTATTGCTTTTAATCAGAAGCACAACGCCGAAAATAAAGATAATAAAAGAAGTAATACCAACCGCAAGAATTATGCGGTTGGTTTTTTTGACGTAACTTTCGGAATGTGTAAGTACTTCTTTGCTCATTGGGTCCTGACTACACTACAAAATACGCCGTTGCGTCCCAGGCGGCTACAGGCGGAATCACCGGCATCAAGCGACTTGACTGGGCCAACGCGCAGATGAAACAGCTCTTTGCCCTGGCCGTCCGCCGGCGTATCCACCGAGAAGAACGGCTGGTAAACGCCGAGAACGTCGGGATATTTGTTGACCAGGCTGTCCCAAAGCCGCTCGAGGTTGGTAACGTCGGCATCAGTGCCCAGCTCAATGGAAATATTGGAGCCTTCGCCGCTGAAACCGCTGCCGTAACCATAGCGCTGCGCCATATTGCGCGCGCCGGCATCGTATTGGTTGTTGTTGCTGATGCGCTGCATTTTGGAATAGTCAATACCGTCGCCGCCCTGATAGCCGACGCTGACATTCTGCCCCTGGCCGTTGGCCGGAACAATCAGCTGGCTCTGGCCGACCTGAATATCATATTGTCCGGGAACGCCACCGTTGCCGCCGTTAAATTCGCTGCCGCCCGCAGCTCCGCCATTCGCGCCGGCGCTACCGTTGCCGGGCAGTGCGGGAGGAACATCCCAGCGGTTGTCTTCAAAATCGGTTGCATAAGTGGCATCTTCCAGACCGGCATCGTCTGAACGCCGCATTTTCAGGCAGACAATCCTTTTGCCGTTGCGCATGACCATATCGCCGATACCCTCAACGATTATCAGACGGTTGTTCGGTCCTTTGGTGCGAAAACCGACCGGAACTTCAATGCGTTCGACAATCAGGGTCACAATCGGGCGCTGCGTCATATTCAAAGCCTTCTCGCCCAGATCAATGTAAGTGAAAATATCGTCGCGCCAAACGCGTTCCGGCGCAATGACAACGTCATCGGGGTTGGGAACATAAACCTCAATGTCAAAACGGAATTTGCTTGGATCAAGCGGAATATTCTTAATCCAGTCTGCCATCTGGAAACGTTTGGTAAAAGTCGAATCAACCGACATTCCGGAGCTGCCGCCGCGATTGTAATGGCTGGCATTGACACCCAACCCGCCGCCCATCGACGACATCCGCGCGCTGGAGGCGCCGGCTCCGCCGGAACCGGACGGTCCGTCAATGACGTCTATGTCGATAATCGAGTTGGTCAGGCGTTCGGTATTAACACCTTCGCTTTTAACATAAAAAACATATTTGTTGCCGGAACGGCCAAAAACGATGACGTTGGTGTCAACGCCGACATTGGCGCCCTTGCGGGGATACAGCAGCAAGGTGTTCGGACCGGAAATCTGGCCGTCGAAAGTCGCGTTGTCACCGATGTAAATATCTTCAATTAATTCCCAGTTCGGAAAATTAATAAGCGTCATCATGCCTTCGCGGAGACGGATGGGCAGCACCAAATCCGGCGACCAGTAATATTTCGAGTAAGCAGGTTTGCTTTGCCCTTCGCCGAGGTTCTGCATCGGATCCAGCCAGGCACTTTGAATCATACCCAGAGAGTTGAAACCGGCATAGCCCATATTCATCGGCATATATTGTCCCTGGCTCTGATCCGCATTCTGGTCAAGACTGTTCATGGTCGTCTGCGCAACGGCATTGCCACCGAGAACTACCAGCATTAAAAGAAGGAATAACTTAGCCGACCGTAAAATCATTATCTGAATACCTTATAAACCTACTTAACCTTGTTATATGTCAGAGAATATCTGACCACCGTAAAACCGACCGGATTTTTAAGACGCTCGCCGTACTTGACGCTCTTGCGGTTGTAAGCGATGCGCAGCGAAGCCGTCCAGTAGTTGACCTCCGGCGCGGGAGAATCCGGATACATGTCCTGCGTTTCGTACTCGACCTGCCAAAGACCGCGGCCAAGTTCGTTAACCGTCAGAATACGGACATTGCGCTGCAAGGACCGAGCGCGAATCAAATCCAGCGCTTTTTTGGCCGTTTTTTCCAAAAATTCGGTATAGACAGCGGAAGAAGACATCTCCTGTACGGGACCGCCGGGCATCCAGCGCGCCTCCATCTCCTGCACATCGCGGTCAAAAGAACTGCGCAGCAGCACATATTGGCGGACAAAAACCTCGGTAATGGCCTTTTGATCCTCCATGCGCCCCTTAATCGGCTGAATATTGTAAACCTGCTCTTCCTTGTTTTGAAACGTAAGCAAAAAAGGTTCGACGCGATAAAGCGGCAAAACCTGCATAATGGCAAGAATCAGCACAATGTTGCAGCAGAGGCTGATTGCGGTAATAATTGCGAAAGCGCGCGCCGTCCAAAGATAGCGTTTTTCGCCGACATTGGCGACGAAAACGTCTTCGTTGTGCGCCTGCCGCTGCGACTGCCGCGCGGCGCCGCCGATAAGCTTCTGCTGGGTGTTATTTCCTTCTAACTGATTTGCCATTTTTTATCATCAGTCCCGGTTAAATTGTTTCAACAAACCAATCCGGCAGGTTTTGAGGAAGTTCGACCTGAAGACAGGCGCAGGGAGAAAGCTTGAGTTCGTCCACGCCTTTGCCGACGCCGACCGGTTCGGCCTCATAATATGAGCCGAAAATACCGCAGGCCGTAAGCATAAGCAGCACGAATAACATAATAAATTTTTTGCACATTGCGATATATCCTTATAACAGTATACTAGTATAGATATTATGAACTTAAACTTTTTTATTTTAAAAGTCTAATCCCATAAGGCCAAAATCCCCAACTTATCAACAGGCAAAGAAGTTTTCAGAAAATTTCGACTTCGGTCTGCGAATAGCGGGTTACGGTAAAGCCAATCGGATTGATAAGACGAAGGCCGACAAACTCGCGGCCGCGGAGGAAATAGGCCGTGACGGAAGCCGTCCAATAGCGCGTGCTCAGAATCAAAGCCCGGGTATTCTGGTTGCGCATGGTGGTCGAGAGGTCGTAGGTTTTGAAGTCCACCTTCCAAACCGGACTTTTTTCGCCGCCGAGCTTGCCGATGGAAATAATTTCGACCTCACGAACCATTTCGGCGTCGATGATTTTGCTCCAGACACTGTCGCGATAAGCGGAAAACTGGCCGAAGACATAGTCAGAAGACAAAAAATTCATCATACCGCCCGGAAACCAGCGGGTCTGCATTTCCTTCTCGTCGGCAATAATCGTATTACGCAACAGGACGTACTGGCGAACAAAGGTTTCCATCAACTGGTTTTTGGAAGCCATTTTGTATGAAATCGGCTCATAGCGCACAATACCGTCGGAAGTATCCTGCCTGATTATCAGAAAAGGCTCGACGGAAACCTGCGGCGCCAGTTTGAACAGCGCCAGCGAAGAACTCATGAAAATCATCAGCGAAACCACGGCAAAAAGGATAAACAGCCGGGAAAGCCACATATAATATTTGAGTTTGAAACCGGAAACTTCTTTTTCGACTTCGCTGATAAACTCCTTGTGCCGGCCGTTTGCATCCGTAATCGAAAGTACTCTGGTTCCCTCTAAAATGTTGTCGTTTTCGCTCATTTCTCTTCTATCAGTAAGCCGCGCAGAACGGCGGTTTGAAATTATTCAACTGCTTTTGGAACTCTTCCTCAACCTTCTTGTCATATTCGCCGACGACGCTCTTGTTGACTTCTTCGGTTTTAATCTGCTCGTCAAGTTCGCTGTCGGAGGGCGAATTCTCGTTAAGGGGCAGCAGTTCATCCTTATCTTTGCGCAAAGCGGTAAAAATACGTTTAATTTTGTTCAGGCGTTCTTCAACCACTTCGTTGTCACTGACATTGACGCCGGAAATTCCCGAAAAGCCCTCTTCCACCAGCTTATTTTTAAGGCGATCAAGGCTGCTGCGCGCCAGTTCGTAATCTTCATCCTTCGAAATATCAAAGTCCGCCGTCGGCGTAAAACCGGCTTCAACCAGCTGTTCTTTCAGCATATCGTTGACTTCGTCAAGGCTGGCTTTCAGTTCTTCCAACGTCTGACGGTAGGTTGTTTCGACTTCGACATAGTCAAGAAAGTCGCCAATCTGGTTTATGTTATAAGGCGCATTGTTAAAAATTTCGTCTTTAAGATTGGTTTGATACTCGCTGTTCGGATTATCCTGCTCTTCGGCAATTTCCTTCAGACGTTCAAACACTTCTAGCGGTTTGTCGGCGAAGCGAATACCGCCGGCGTCCTGCGCCTTCAGCAGCGTCCCGAGTTCACTCGGGCTGCCGATGGTTTCTTTCGGCTGAATAGCAGCCGGACCTTCGGTATCGGTTTCAATATCGCGCACCGTATAGTAAAACTTGGCCGCAAGCCCGGAGTTGCCGATAATTTCAATTTCCTGACACTGCGGAAGCTTGTTTTCGTCAATCGAAACGCCCGGATTGCCGGTTTTGCTGATTTTATCTTCAATATAGACGCCGATCTTTTTCAAAAACTCGCGGGTTGCCATATTGGCAGCGCTGTTATTGCTGCCGCCCGAGCTGCGCGAAACGGCACCGTCGGCGCCGGCGAGTTCGCTGACGACCATATACTGTCCGTCATAAGGATCAACGTCGATAATCTTTTCGCCCAGTTTGCAGGGATACCGTCCGCCGCGCATAAAAGCTCCTTCGCGGCCGCTGCCGGCTTCCAGTATGGCCGCCAAATCGACTTCGCGTTCAACGAAAATATTTTCCTGAAGCATTTTCTGCCAAATTGTCGGAATTTCTTCGCCGTAATTAAGGAAACCCTGCCGAGAAACGGTACCGTCGGCCGTTTTGGGAACATTATCATAACTTACCGTATCGAAGCGGACAATTTCACGCACCGGCGCCATATTCATTTCCGGCGCGGCCTTTGGCGCCGAAAAGTCCTTGTCTTTGGGTTCAAGCCCAATAAAATACTCCTCATCGGCATTTTCGCAGCGGCCGTCGGCACAGGCCCTTTGCGTGACAACTTTCTGGAACATCGTTGTCAGCGCCGAAGTAATGACCGTATTGGAACCAAACTTGCCCAAAGAAGACGACGAGGCGACCAGTTTGTCGACCGGAATATTCTGCAGTTCCTTCATCAGTTCGGCATGACGTTTGACGACCATCGCAGAACTGCCGGGCAGATAAAGTTCATCGCCGAGTTTGTAAATGTCGGAGCGAGCCGTTTCCACCGCCTGAACCGCATAACTCTTGGTATCGCCGACCAGGCCTTCGGCCTGACTGATGATACCTCTGACGGAAGCCGTGCCGATTAAATCGCCGACAACCGTCCGTTCAACATTTTCCCGATACAGGCTAAGAAGCGTTTTTGCCGCCTTGGCCGTTTTGCCGTCCTGAATTTTTTTGCGGGCCGCTTCAAATGCAGCAGTATATTTTTCTTCCAGTCCCTGAACCTGTCTTGTGTAAGATTCCTCAACCGCGGCAATCTGTTTTTCAACCTGCTCCAACCGGTTTTTGAGCTGTTCTATCTTTTCTTCCTGAACCTTGGCCAAACCCTGATAGCGCTCTATCTCCGGCTCGACCGAAGCTTCCTTGGCCTGATTTTCCTTTATGCTTTCTTTGGCAAACGCCTGAGAAACGGAATCCTCTTCGCTTTCCTCGCCGTTTTCACGGGCGTATTCAGCCACGTCATCGGCAATTTCCAGCTGAACCTGCATATCTTCCACCGAAGACTGAGCCGTCAGTTTTTCCTTTTTAAGCTGGTTGATGCGTTCATTGAAACTGCTCAGTGCCGCAGAAGCTTCTTCAATGCTTTTATTAATATTTTCTTTCTGTTCTTCCAACGGTTTTAATGCGCTGCGGCGCTTGTCAGCTGCTTTTTCCAAATCAGCCTGTTTCTGTGCAACCAATGACGTAATTTCGTCGTTTGCAGCCTCCTCTTCTTCCGTTTCGTCATCATCGCCGACGACACCGGCCAAACGTCCCAATTCGCGGGCATTATAGGCCTTAACTTCAGGATCTTCGGTTAAAATATTGTTCAGTTCCTGCGCAATGTTCAGCGACACCTGATTGAACTGCAAAGCGGCAAGATATTCTTTAATATTGTTGTATTTGCCGTCAATATACTGGTTATAGAAGTTCTTCTGGTCGTTCCAAACCGGAAAGCGCGTTTGTGCCGTTCCCCACTGCGGATTGGAAGAATATTGGTCTTCCGCAAGCTTTTTGGCCGCTTCGGCGCCGATTTTCCAGGCAATCAGTTCCGTTTCGCGGTTGATGGCCTCAACCTTTTCTTCCTCGTCCGGACTGGACAGCCCCTGAGCCTTTTCCTTATAAGCCGCTTCGTTTTCACTGCGTTTGGTCATATCTCCGGTATCGATCAGGTCAATTTCGGCCACGACACCGTCATCGGAATCTACGGGCGCCGTTGTTTCGGCCTTGGCAATTTCAAAAGCCTTAATCGCCCAGCCGGAAATTCCGGACCGCAAGTCATAATTGGCCGTATTTTCATCGCTTATCGGACCGCCGGTCCAGACTTTTTCCGGATCGTCGTAATACCGGCCCAAGAACTGCAAAGCGCATTTATCCGCGGTTCGCAGCATTTCGACAGATTTGTCGTGAAGCTGCTTGTGGCGATTATATTTTTCGGCATTTTCCTTATGCGTCGGCAAAGACTGGAGCAGATTGTGCAGTTCCAGCGCTTCGGTTGCCTTCTCATAGAGCGGGTCAAGCTTGTCCAGTTCATCCATTTTCTCCTCATTGCCTTTAAACGGCGAGGCAATGTCCGGTTCCGGTGCCCTCATATATTTAACCGAAGAATCCGTAGCCGGGTCATATTCATAATCTTCATCTTCAACCGCCGTATCATCCGCCGTTGACTTTGACAGAGAAGAAGCCGCGCTTTGGCCGCTGATGATTCCGATAGCTTCCTGACGGGAAGCCTGTACCGCCGCCGCTTTTCGCTGCTGCGCAAACGACGTTATCGAGGCGCCGCCGTTACTGCTGACTGTCGGCGTCGAACTGACGGAAGCTTTCTGAAAATTGTTAAAATCAACCTGAGCAAAAACCAGTTTTTCACTGCCATACCGCACCGACCGGGAAGCGAGTTGAAGATTTCCGCGTTTTTCCAGCAAAGAAGATTTCTTGCTTTTCTTCTTATATGCGGCCGGAACAATATGATGTTTAACCGCTTTGGCCGCTTCAAGCTGGGCACGCATAGCTGCCAGTTCCTCGGTTATCTTCAGAAGCTGGTTCATCGTATCATACGCGGTGTAGGCGTTTTTCCAGGTACCGTTGTTGTCATCGCCGCTTTCCGCACCGTTGCCGCCTTCACCGGTAACCAGCATCGGCGTCAGCTTGGCGAAATTCTTTTCCAGCTCATCAAGTTCCTTTTCTAATTCACGCGAGGCCACATAGGTTTCGACAATCGTATCCTGATAAAATTCGGAAGCTTTATCGCGATAAGCCGTCATTTCATCACTTTTATCGGAAGGATACGCCAGAAAAAGCTTATAAAAGGCTTTTTTGACCGAGCTAGGCTTTTCAATATCGGCAATTTTGCACTCGGCGATTTTTTTGCTGCCCGGAACGGCTTTTTCTTTTTTGTTTTTGTCTTTCTTGCTCGGCATTAAGCCTTCAACTTCGCCGGCGAGCTTTTCCTTTGCCGCCTTGACCAGTTTGGTCTGCTCCTGCTTCAACTTGGTAATGCCGGAAGTGGTGTTGTTGACAACCTGTACGCCATAGTCAATTGTCATGTTAACGTCGGCCAAAGGATCAACGGTCGGCGTTCCCGGCCCCGGCGGCAGTAAAAAAGCTCCGGCACTTTTTGCACAGACGCCTGTCAACATACTGACGGCCAGAAAGAGAAAAGACAATTTATTACTGATTTTCCGCATATCCGTTCTCCTCATTCCGCAGAGCCGCCGCGGGCGCGCCGCAGCTCTTCCGTCACGTTGACGGGCGCGCTGTCGGTCGGACCGGCGGTATCTACGCCCTCATAATGCCCGCTTTTGGATCTGACCTGCCGCAGCTCGCTGCGAACCGCTTCCAGCGGATCAGAGGTCATCGCAGGCGACGAAGCACTGTCCTGCTTGTTGTCGACGGCATTGTTCAGCATGTTTTCCGCCGTGCCTTTTACACCGTTTTCCTTGACACTTTTTAAAATATCCAGAGCTTTGTCCTTAACTGATTCTTTCTCGTAAATATAATCGTCCAAATTAAATTCCGTCACATCCTTGTCATAACGATTCAGCTTCCAACTATTTAAATCATTCAGTTCATGGGCTGTAACCATTTTCAAGTCATTAACCATCATCCGGGTATATTCCAACAGGGACTTGATGTTTTCAACCTTAAGCTGGATATCCATGCCCAGCGAGGAGGAAGCGCCGTCCATCTGCTCGACTTCCGCCTGTATTTCTTCGGTCTTTTCATCATTTTCATAACGGGATTTCTTAACTTTCCAAGCATTGTTGAAAGCGGCAACCGTATCTTTAAGAGCCGTCAATTTGCGGAAAACTTGGCGCGGCGTTATGTTTTCAATGGTCAACTCATCGTCTTTTTCCAAAAAATTGTTTTTAATCATCTCGTTCATTGCCGCCGCATCTTCTTCGTCGCCGCCGCCGAAAACGGATTTCAACTTGTCGGCCGTCGCTTCGCCAGCCTTGGCAATCGCCTCGTCACGCAGAGCCGTAATCTGTTCGTCAACCGCGGCAATCCGAGACTGGTACTGGCCGGTAACGGTATCGGAAGTTGTCTGCAATTCCTCATTATATTGACTTATTTGATTCTGATAGGTCGCAATCTGCGCCTCATATTCGGTTTTTCTGTCCGGTTCCTGGGCCGCCATGGCTTGCAGCTTGCCGATGTTTTCCTGCGCAAGACTTATCTTGCCGTTTATTTCTTCCTGCGCGGCGGCAATCGCGTCATCCCGCTCGCTTTCCAAGGACATTTTCTGTGCTTTCAGTTCCAAAAGCTCCTGAGCGTCACCGGTCTTCGACATGGCATCGCCGACGGCTCCGCCAACCGCATTCTGAGCATCGGAAATGGCGCCGCTGACCAAGCCGCTGCTTTCGTCAACGACAGACTGAGCCTCCGCTGCCATATCGCCGACCGCGCCCTGAAGTTCTTTCATTTTTTTTGCCGTTTCAACAGCCCCCTTGCCATAGGCAATCATCGTCTGAAGCGTTGCCGACTGTTCCATCTGCTTTTTGGCAACCTCCATCCAGCCGGAAACCGTCGTCGTTACTTTACCGACACCTTTGGACACATCAAACTTCAAAGTCGCTTCAGCCGGCCGTATAAAACAGCCCAGAGCGAGTGTCGCGGCAAATATATAATGGAGAGTTTTCATCATTTTTCGTTACCCCCCTCTTCGTCTTCGCGGTTTTCAACCGAATAAGCTATCGCTTCCTGTGAGAATTTGAATTCTGCGGTTGCGGCTTCAAGCTTCATGACATTTCGCAGGCGGCGAAGCATTTCCGCGGCTTTTTTGTTGGTCAGTTTAATGATTTCACGCGTGCTTTTCATATCGTTGGAGGGTTCATCCTGCTTGCGTTCCTTGGCCAGCAGCGTCCGGGTCGTAAAGGCGACGGTATAAAGATTGGCGACATTTTCCCGCTGAATATCCATCATTTTGTCATACTGTTCGGAAGATACTTCGATATCGTTTCCCTGCCCCATTTGAGCATTATAGGACTTCTCTACCTGTTCGGTTGCCTTACCGATATTGTTAACATCCGGAATATCCGACGGAATGACATTTAGAAGTTCCTCATCAGCACTCAGCGGATTGGCTTTTACTTCGTTGATTTTCTGCATCGCATTACCGACACCCTCCGAAGCCGAACGTTTCATTTCTTCGGCCAGCGAAAGCTGATTTTCCACCCAGTTTTTGTTATTTTCGACCACACCCAGATATTCTTCGACCTTTTGAAAAAACTCCTTATCGGCGCGCGCCGGCAACGCGGCGCAAATCAGCGTCAGACAGAAAACGGACAATGTCAGACGTTTTTTCATCATTTTTCTTCTCCGGTTTCTTCGTCATCGCCGTCCTGATAATAAGACTTGTCAAAACCACTGACTTCATTAAGCGTATCCAGAGTCAACTGTCCGGCATAAATTGTCAGGATACGGTTCAAAAGATACTGGGTTTCCATGTTGGTCAGGGACAGCCCGCCGGTATCGTCGCGACTGTTTTTGGTTTGGGCGATTTTTTTCTCCATTTCCTCCAAAACCTTGGTTTCGTAATTGGCCGCTTCGTTTTTCTGCGCCATGCTTTCGGCAATAAGCCCATTTACGGTTTCCTGCATAATGGTCTTGTAAACGGCTGTTGCCTCCTGTGCAATGGACGCATCGTTATCCGACTTGGCCTTTACCAGCTTTTTGATGCATTCGTCCATAACCTTCTCGTCTTCCAAATCGGCAACGTTAATCTCGCATTCCTGAGCCAGACGGTCTGAGAGAATAAAGACGCCGTTAACCGTGCCGTCAGGTACGGAGCCTCCCGCCAAATCAGCAAAGACCATGGTCTCGGAAAAGCTGCGGGAAGCATAGTGACGGCCATTTTGCAGAGCCGAACTTCTTTGTACGGCTCTTTTGCGGAAGCCCCCTGAAGAATTTCCCGATTGCTGCCGACTTTGCTCAAGAATTTTCGGCGTGTGATCGACCGGCGCTTCATAAGTATCAAGAATTTTGGCGCGGTGAGATTCCGGAATTTCCATTTTGGTTGACGTTTCTCCGTCCAAAATCTTGGCACGATGGAAAGGCTGCGGCTCTTTATCTTCGTCTTTTTCCTTTTCATCGACAGGTTGCTTGTCATCATTATTTTCGTTCGTAACTGCCGCGGCTTTTTCCGGCATTCCGAACGGACGGCGGCCGGCAGGAACGGCTTTGTTTTCCGCAGGTGTTTCAACAGCTGCTTCGGCCGCCGTCTGCTCCTGAGCCGCAGCCAATTGCGCGGCATTTTCAGACATTCTGCCGTTCAAGTCTTCATACTTGGCGTCAAGAGCTTTCATCTTTTCCTCAACAGCGGCTTTTTCTTCCGGCGTTTTGGCAAACATGGCGTCAACTTCCAACTCGGCCTTTTCCTTGTCCAAAGCTTCCTGTTCTTCTTTCAGTTTCAACTGTTCTTCGGCAAGCGCCTGAACATCCGCTTCGGCTGTGTCATCTTCGGCAACTTCAGAAATTCCGGCAACGGCTGAAGTTTCAGAAACGGCTTCGCCGTAATTTTTGGCATCAGAAGTCGGCGCAGCAACCTGATATCCTGATTCGGACTGAGCAGAGCCGAAAGCCGTCCGGCCGGATACGGCCGTTTGCGGTTCGGCTTCGGCAACCGCCGACGTCGTGTTCAAATCAGCATTTCCGGAAGAAATCCCGGCAGAGGAAGAAGCTGATGAAACATCGTCTTTGACCGTAGAAACAACGTCACTGGCAGCATCTTTCATTTCTTTGGCATCGGCAATATACCCCTCGGCATCGGCCTTCAGAGCTTCGGCCTGACGCTTATAATCTTCCATTGCCTCTTTTTTCTCTTCAATTTCTTTCTTAATTTTTTCGTATTCTTCTTTTTTCTTTTCTATACGCTCTTTTTCTTCCTGAAGCTTTTTCATTTTTTCCTGGGCTTTGGCCAGATTGTCGCCGGCGAATTTAGAAACGCTGGCCTTGGCATCGCCAATACCGGCATTGATTTTGCCGGCAGTGGCCATGGCATCGGTCACAACTTTGGACTGTTTGACCAGTTCGATATTGGTGCTTATGCCTTCCTTTACGGAGGAAATATCCAGGGTCGGCCATTGCGCCGCCGCATGACGAGGCAGAACCGCAAGCGAAAGGAATCCGCTCAGAGTAAGCAGCCGCAAAAGATTACAATTTCTCATGTTCAACCTCCAATAAAGTCCAGGTTCCTTATATTAATAATATCAAAAATTGCGCAATTGATAAACGACTAATCTCCGAATCACGCAATATTTAAATATTTTGTAACAAAGTTTTCTTCACCGTATTCCTTAATCAGCTCTTCAACCAAAAGTACGTTTTTGCGGCCGGAGTTGTAAAGTTTCAGGTATGGGCCGAGACCGCTCAGGTCGACGTCCAAAATGACAGATTCGCCGGTAGCCGGACGGGAAAGCAGAATGGCATAAGGAAAGTCGCGGTAGCTCTTGCCGAAAATGAACTCGATTTCCCGCTGGGTCAGGTTCCAGTTGGCGTAGTCTTCCGGCATTGCCTGCGGGTTACGGAAAAAGATAATCGTCTGACACTGGCCGCGAATAACTTCGCCGACGCCAAGCTTGTCGATGATGTTCGGCTGTTGGAAAGCACAAAGATAAGCCTGGCGTTTCTTACGCCCTTCCTGCAGACCGATGATAAAGTAGTCGCGGAACATCGGGTGCTTCAACATCGGCGCGGTTTCGTCAATCATAATCAGCGAGGGAACGCCGGTATCGCCGGTTTCGGACATAATACGGTGCATGATGTAACTGATGACGGCCGGAGCAAGGGTTTCGTCTTCGAAAATATGCGTAAAGTCAAAAGCCATAAAACGCTTGGCACTCAAATCCAGACTGTCGTTTTCGGCATTAAAAATATTACCGTACTGGTCCGGATTAATCCAGCGGAAAAGCTCTCGGCGCATATTGCCGGTTGGCGAAAAACAGCTTTTGTAGAGGTTTTTCATAATGCGTTCTTCAGGACGCAGGTAATCAAACGCCGTGGTAACCGCGCGACCGATTTCCTTTTCGGAAAGGGCATCGTCGACCATGGTAATAGACTTCAGCCAACGACGCAGGAAAGCCCGGTTGTTCGGCGTATTGGCCGTATCAAACGGATTAAGGGAAACGTTCTTTTCGTCGCCGTCAAAACCGACATAGGCGCCGCCGATGGAACGGGTAAAGATTTCGGCACCGCGATGACGGTCAAAGAAGAAAACTTTCAGGTCGCTGTGGCGCATAGCCTGTCCGGCCAAAAAGGTCAGCAACGTCGTTTTACCTTGTCCGGTCGGGCCGATAATACAACAGTGGGCAACAGCCGAATCTTCAGACGAAACATGGAACTGAAAACGATAGGCCGACCCGGAAGCGGTACGAAAAACGGTAATTGCGCCCGGTCCCCAGTCCGATTTGGCAAAACCTTCGGACGGCTTGTCGAAGGAAATGGCCATAGCCACAACTCTGGACAGGTAACGGTAGGTTCGCGGATAGGTTTCATACGTCGGAAACTGATTAAAGAAAGTCGCTTGCGTAACCCAGCCCTCGCGAACCGGCGTAACGCTGAACAGACGGCATATGCGCTGAACTTCGCTTTCGCCAAAGTCTATTTCTTCCATGCTGTCGCCTTTCAGAATAACCGTCATCGCATATTCGGTCAGCGCCTGATAATCGGCATCGCTGTCTTCAATTGAAGACAGGGCTTCGCTGTATTGGTTGATAACGTCCGGCGAAAAACTGGTTACCGCCGCCATACGCTGCTGCTGCATCAGCAAAGCGCGGGCATGCGGTTTGAAAAACGGCTTGACATTGTGCAGCAGGGTCAGTTCGCAGTCAATGGAAAGCAGCGACGCAATCATGCCCTCGTCCATATAATCGCCGGAAGTGCGGATGCCCATGGCAATTTCATATTTTTCCTTCTCGCCCGAGAAAAATTTGATAATACCTTTTTCGCCGGTAAAGTGAATATGATCCGACGTCAGCATCTCGTTAAGCTGAGCGCCTTCGGCGTTGCGAACCTTCGGCGCCGGCTGAGTAATCGGACTGCATATTTTGGCAAAAACTGCCAGCGGACTGTCAGCCGCCGGGCTGTCTTCGGTTTCGTACATCGGCTTGACGCCGTAATCGTTCAAAGTCGCCAGCAGAGCCTGCGACGCATAGTTCAAATCTTTCAGAGCTTCGGGACGGTCGGCAACCGAAAGGACGATGTAATGGCGGTTGGCATAAACGCGGTCCAGCGTATTGCGCCAGGTATTAGAAATCTGTTCCAGCAGCGGATTGTTGAAATTGCCGACATCTTCTTCCATGGCAATCCGTTCGCGCAGCGTAATGACGCGGCAGACAATCTGCAGGTCAGACATGCCGTCAATCCAGGATTTGCGGGCTTCCATCATGGAGAGGTTTTTCTCGTCGGTTACAAAAGACAAATCGACGCCTTCAACTTTGAACACGCGTGCAAAAGAACCATTGTAACAGCGAATGGTAATGCCGTCGGCCATCAGCTTGTTGAAGGGCAAAAAGTCCGACACGCGGGATTCACGCGGCTGAGGCAGAACCAAATGACCGAATCTGGTCGCCCAGAAACCGGCAAACGATGCCGCCGAAACAAAACCGATAACGGCGACAATGACTTCCATGCTGCTCAGCCCCTGTACAAAGGTGCTGAAAAAATCAAAATCAGGGTTCAAATTTAGCGCCTTTCTCTACATATAAATTGGTGGTTACTTTCCGGGTCTGGCCAAAAGCCTGAATCATGGTCGACAAATGGGGTTCTTTGGTTCCGGCCAGAACGACGGCACCATGAACAAGGACAATACTGAATACAAAGAGCAGCGGGTTGACGTCGCCGAGACCGATAAACATGAACATAATCGGAAACTGAATGCCGATATTAAGCAGTGTCGGCAAAAACGGCCCCCACAAAATTTTGGGAGGGTTGGCGACGGCTTTTAAGATCATCTCTCTCATTTTATAAACCCTGCTTTCCAAGCGCTGCGGCCAGTTTCGGCCTAAGCGGCAAACACTGTCAGGTTTCTCTTTTCTAAGTTTAAGACAGAAGTTTTATTTATGCAAGATAAAGCATTGTTTATTCACTTTCGGTTATATGGCTATAACCCCGTCTCAAATTAAGAGTACACCTTGATTTTAGTGTAAACTTTCTGTGGTTAAGGAGTGGTTAAAAGCTATGGAAATTATTTACCGGCGGGATTTACGAATATAAGCGGCTCGGACGTAGACGCGGCGGCAAATTGCGACACGA